>Ga0307478_10000039_pt1 | contig 161740 bp, 190 predicted proteins | sample atmos_gasesECM4C_2_FD_203713 | JGI IMG/M metagenome (GOLD analysis project Ga0307478, IMG submission 203713) | Hardwood forest soil microbial communities from Morgan-Monroe State Forest, Indiana, United States - atmos_gasesECM4C_05 | ecosystem: Environmental > Terrestrial > Soil > Temperate...
TTCAGCCGGACGGCCTCGTCGGTGCTGATCTGCGCGGCCTCGACCTTGCCCTGCCAGTAGTCCACCGTCCGGTCGAGCTGGTACCCCTGGAGTGTCGCCCCGACGGGGGCCCAGTAGCGGTGCAGGATGCGGCCGATCAGGAAGCCGAGCAGAAGCTGGGGCACGCTGAGCTTGCCGAGGAAGTGCGCCGAGACCTTGAATCCCGGGTGACGGAAGGCCGTAGCCGCGTGCGCCCACGCACCGGGGAGAGCGAAGTCGATCAGCCAGACGCCGAGTACGCCCAGTGCGAGGGTGAGGCCGATGATGACCAGCGGCGCGGTCAGGATGCGCCAGGTGCCGACCCGGACTCCCCACCACTTCTTCTTGGCGAGGAGGGTGGTGATCGCCATGGTGGCGAACGCGGGCTCGGGGATGTCGCGGAACGCGGTGTGCCGGTACAGCGGCCAGTTCGCCGAGTGGATGAAGCCCATCCCGCCGTCCCACCAGGTCTTCAGGTAGAAGATCTGGTGGTTGAAGCCGCCGATGTGGATGTACCAGCGGACCTCGAACAGGCCGAAGTAGAGCCCGGCGATGAACCCGGCCCCGATGAAGCCGGCTACAACCGACCACAGCGTGGACTGGGCGAAGCGGAACCGCACCGGATCACCGGACAGCAGGAATGCCTGGGACTTGCCCAGGGCGGTGATGCTGTCGGCAACGTCACTGCCTACCTTGCCGGCGACCCGGCGGTGCGGCAGGCGGTCGAGCACCCCGCCGAGGGCACTCACTTCGTCACCGTCGCGGTGGCGGTGGGAGTGGCGGTGGCTGAGGGGCTGGCGCCCAGGCCGTTGACGCAGGAGGCCATGGCGTTGAGGAAGCCGGTCTCCTTGCTGGCGCTGGTGCCCGTTGCCTTGTGGGCGTTCTCGGCGGCCGTGAGAGCGCACGCAGCTACCGCGTCGTCGTCGGCCTTCGGGATCGCCTCGCAGGTGTAGAAGCCCTGGCGTGTGCTCTTGTGCAGCAGCAGGCTGACCTCCCACGCCTGGACGGTGCTGCCCTTGGGCTGGCACTTGGCGGCGAGTGCCGCCGCATCGGACGCGGCGGCCGAGGCCTGCGCCGAGTAGCTCGGGTCAGGCGTGAAGATGCTGGGCACGGACGCGGCTGCGCCCTTGTTTCCGCCGCACGCGACCGCAGCGGCGAGCACTCCCGCAGCGAGCGGGGCGGCGGCGAGGAACCGTCGGTTCATGGGGGTATCTGATTCCCTTCCTTGATGGTTTCTTACTCGGGGTGGAGGAGGTCGAGGTCGCGGCTGGTTAGCTCCTCGCGGTTCATTCGTCTTCGTCCATACCGGCGAACAGCGCGTCGAAGCATGCCTCGTGCTCGCCGCTCATGAGCGTGCCGCGCTGCCCGTCGGACAGCTCGGGAAGCATGTCCTGGACGTAGCCCTCGCCCCTGTGCCAGCGACTCCAGCGGTCCGCGTTGACGCCTGAGACCTCGCTCGGCTGCTGGCAGAGCGGGCAGACGAAATGCAGCGTGAGGGTGCCGTCCTCCGCTACGTGAGAGGATTCGAGCGGGGTCGCCGACGCCATCAGTCTTCCTCCTCGTCGTATGCGGCCGGCACCCAGACCTGCTCCAGGAACACCAGCTCTGACGGCCACGGGTAGGCCGCCGGCCACACCTTGCGGGCGACCCGCTTGTCGGCGTTGCACTGGGGAGCGCCCAGGCCGGCCACCTGCCGCCTGCCACGGTGGCTGACGATGTTGTGGAACGCGAGGCCCTTGTCCGGGTGCGCGACCCACCAGCGGCAGGCGTAGAACTTGTACTCCCTGAGCGGGTCAACGGGCGCCGTCGTGGCCTCCGCGACAGGGAGGAACAGGTAGTGCCTCTCCTCCAGCCAGATGTTCACGCTGCCTCCATGTCTTCCATCCGCTCGGCGTGCGGGTGCTTTACGTGGACGATGACGTTGCGCCGCAGGTCGCGGCACGGTTCTTCCTCGTCGGCCCCGCAGCGGCGGCACTCCAGGAGCAGCGCCAGCTCCTCCCATTCGGCCAGCTCGGCGACCGCCGTCTTGGCTGCCCGGCGGTTGGCTGCGTCGAAGACCTCGGTGATCGACTTGACCCAGTTCTCGCGGACCGCGTCGCTGAGCGTCTCCCAGAGGAGGCCGTCGCCCAGGCAGCCGTTCTCTGACAGGTAGGCGACAACCTCGCGCGCTCCCTCAGTCCGGGCGACGCGGCCCACGTCGCGGCTGGAGGGCTTCACTCCGTTCCGTTCGAACGGGCCTGCAAGCCGTGGCATCTTCCTTCAGTCCTTCCTTTCCGCTGACCTGGTATTCGAGGTAATGGACGAGGTAAAAGTGCAAAACGGTACTAATCCAGCTTTTAGAGGACTTACGGCAAACCGGGCAGCGCACCGGGTATCTGCGGGTCACTAACGAATGGTGAAGGAGCAGCGGCTTCTTGCGCCTGGTATCTGTGAAACCAAAGCTCGGATTCGATGTAGCGGCGGGTCGCGCCGCCTGTCTTCGTCTCAAAACCACCGCACGAGCAGGTGACGTCGTAGCCCCAGGAGCCGCGCATCGTGCCGGTGCGGCGGATCTTCGCGCCCCCGGCCCACACCCACCAGGTCGCCTGGTGGGCCTTCATCGTCTCGGCGCTGAGGATGTCGCTCACCCGAGCCCCCTCGCCCGCCAGGCCCCACAGCACGCCCAGCAGATCATCTCGCCGGTCCCGGCCCACTCGGTCATGGCGATGGCGTTCCCGCAGGCCTCGCAGGAAGGGACCGGGACCCAGCGCCAGCCGTCCTTCATCCAGCCCTTGACGATCTTCACGTAGGGCTGGCTGCCGCCGGTTCCCTCGCGGCCGAGGACGTCAGCCTTGGCCGCGAGGTAGTTCTCGGCCTCGACCTCGTAGGTGTCGCCCCACGAGTAGGTCTCACCGTACCCGTCGGCCTTCACCGCGATCAGCCTGAAAGTGCTCACGATTCGTCGTACTCCTCGCGGTCGTCGTACTCCTCGCGGTCGCTGTAGTCGGGGTCGCCTGACCTGTCGTGCATCCCGGCCGGCTCTACCACGTCGTCCTTGAAGTCGATCGTGTAACCCTTGGGCGTCTTAACGATCGTCACGTCGATGAACGTGGCGATGACGGAGATGTCTGCCATCTGCACCATGCGCTGCGCCTGCGAGTAGGTAACGTCCGTCAGCCTCGCCTGGATCAGGCTCGCAGCGTCCATTCGGTTAAGCGGCTTCTTGTTCTTGCTCATCAGATGCCTCTCGCCTTCGCGTCGTCGATGCGGAGCCGGCAGACGGTCTTCTTGCGTCGGTGCCACCGCCGCCCGGCGGCCGTCAGGTCGAAGCACCTCTCCCCGACGCCCGCATGGCACATGCGGCAGGTGATCTTCAGCGCCTTCTCTTCCTGGTTCATCTCAGATTCCCTCGTACGCTGCGATCATGGCGCGGGCCGCGTCCGCGTAGGCGCCGGCCGGCAGCAGGTTGGAGTCGTCGAGGGTCATATGGCCGGCGATCTCCCACCGGACGCCCGTGGGGATGAACTTCCCGGTCACGCCCTTGACGCCGACACCCCAGACCTCGCCGACAGGACGCGGGTACTTCACGCTGGTGTCGTTGTACTCGTCTGCGTCGAAGACCTTGTATACGGGCAGGTCGGTGCCGGGGTAGTTCCCGTCGTGTACCAGTTGGTAAGCCATCTCAGGTCCTCCTGTAGCGCTCGTTCCTTGCAGAACCGACAATACAGGGTTTCTTGATAACGGGCAATCATATTTGGGGCTACGGGCGTGTTCGCCCCTCCAGGATCACCACGAACATCCCGTTCTCGAACCCGGCCGACACCTGCTCCAGCTCGAACAGGTGCCCGTGCACGCGGACCAGGACCTTCTTGCCCACGTCCATGTTGCGGCCCCATGCCCCGCCGAGATCGGTGAGGACATGCAGTGCCTCCTTCAGCTCCCCGACGCTCAGGCCGCCTTCTTCGCCCGCCGTCACAGTCTCGCCTCCCCGTCGGCCGCGAGCTGCTCGACCGCCAGCAGGTCGGCCACAGGCAGCCGGACGACGTCCAGCTCGGCCAGGAAGCCCACCCACACCGGCTCGATCCCGGGGAAATCCTGGAATTCGCTGTCGCTGACCCGCCCGTGGGCGTACAGCACCGTCTGGTTGGCCAGGAGCTGCACCTGCGGCGCGCTGAGCCAGCGGGCCAGCTTCACCTCGCGCTCCGACAGCTTCAGCTCCGGGACCTGGAGCCCCAGGTAGGCGACGTAGATCTCCCACTGGTGGCCGGTGCCCTTCGGGCCTGGCTCGCGCCTGCACCTGTTGAGGCGCCAGCCGCCCACCGGGGTCCAGTGCACCTCGGTGACGTCCAGGCCCACTTCCTCCTTCAGCTCGGCCCGCGCCGCGTCGGTATAGCTCAGGTGCTCGTCGAAGACGTGCCCGGATACCGGGGCGACGCTGAAGGGGAACGTGTTGCGCCATATGAACAGCCACCTCGGCCGCCCGTTCCCGTCGGTGCGCTCGACCAGCACGCCGACGCTGGCGTTGTCGCACTGCTTCGCCGGCGCTACGGCGTCCGCCTGTCCTGGCATCGGTTCTCCTAAATGTCTGAAGGGCGGCCCGCATGAGCCGCCCTTCAGACATTATCAATAAACCTTGTATCGGTGGAAGAGCTTAGGCTGCTTCGCCTGCTTCCTTTTCCTCCCGCTGACGCGCTCTCGATACTCTTGCAGTGCGGCTCACCTGAAGGTTCTTCCGCTCCTCCTCGGTGAGGCCGCCCCGGATGCCGTACCGGCCGCCGCCGCTCTTCTCCTCGGCCATCGCCGCCTCCAGGCACTCGGTCCTGGCGCAGCACCCGGTGCACAGTCCCTTCGCCTTCTCCACGCGCACCTCGCGCGTGCCGGGACTCTCGTTCTCGCCCTTGTAGAACAGGCCCGTGCTCTCGCCCCGGCACGCCACCTCCGCTGGTGCGCGCCAGATCGGCACGGTCTCCTTGCGCCACTGCGCCGCCCTCGGGCTGGTGCGGCTCACCCGCGCCGCCTCTCCCGGTGCGCCAGCAGGCGCGCGCCAAGTCCTACGGCCAGGATCATCCCGCCAGCCCAGTAGCCGGGCACTCCGCCCTGGAGCGCGCCGTTGAGTACCAGGTCGGCTGAGCCGACGGCAGTCCAGATAGCGCCGGTCCTTGCCGTGTTGCTGGCGCGCGCCGCCCTGTACCGCGCCAGGCGCGCCGCGTCCCTGGTGCGCCACCTGATGCCGTACCGCGCCGCCTGGCGCGGTGCGCTGGTGCGCCCTGGCGCACCGCTTGCTGCTCCCGCTCTCATGAGACAGCCCTTCCCTGAAATGAAGCGGGGCCCCGGATGTGGCGTCCGCGAGGCCCCGCAGGCGCGCCCTCTTTCCCCTTGCCGGGGGCGCGCCGCTCCTGATGCTAGCGGGGGGCCTTGAAGCTGGCGTCGCCGAGCTTGTCGGGCATCTGGAGCTTGGAAGCGGACTTGCCCGTGCGCCAGGTGTCCCACGAGCGCAGGCACAGGAACAGCACCGTCTCCTGCTTGACCCTGGTGCCGTGCCTCTGCGCTTCGTACTGGTCGCGGGCGAGGCGCTTGCGGAGTACCGTCAGCGGGTGCGGCCTGCCCGGCACCTCGTCGGTCAGCCCGGCGCCGCTGCGCAGGTACTCCAGGAATATGTCCCGCTGCTCCGGGCTCTTCTGGCCGAGGAGCCACCACAGGAAGCCCGCCACTCCGGCCGGCACGATGGGCGGCTTGAGGCTCCAGTTGGCGGCGAACTTGGTGGCTTCCTCGATGTAGGCGACGCGCTCAAGCTCTGCCGGGAGGTACTTGCCTTCCTGCGGCTTCAGGATTTCCATGACCTCGGCGCGGGTTGGCTTGTAGGCGTTGCCGGTGATGCGCCCGGCTTCCCACAGCACGATGCGGCGGCCGATGGTGTAGAGCATCGTGGGGTTCTCGCGGCCGTCCATGCCGAGGAGGTCCTGGCCGGTCCTGTTCTTGCCGATGTTGAGGTAGGGGAACGCCTCGTCGATCTCCTGCGTGGTGCCCCTGGTCACCCACAGGGTGAGAGTGAAGTCGTCGGGATGGGCGATCTCCTCCTTCCTGGCGAGCGCCATAGCCGCTTCGAGGATCGCGAGGTAGCGCTGCTGCCCGTCGCGCAGCACGCCGTCCCCGGTGTCTTCCCCGTCGTAGACGACGGGCTCGGGGCTCTTCCTCCAGCGGCCGGCCTCCATGTCGCGGGCGTAGCGGGCGATGACTCCCGGCGAGGGGTGCCTGCCGCACCGGGCTGTCTTGAGGTCCTCGCGGGCGATGGCCGGCGTGATATCTTCCCACTGGCTGTGCATTGTGGCTGAAGCCTTCTTCCTGTTCTGCTGTGTTCCCTGTTGTTTACTGTTGTCCTGATCGGGTGCCCTTGCCCGGCACCCGTCAGGGGACGTGCAGCTCGCAGTTGCCGGGGCAGCAGAAGTGGAACCCTGCCTCCGTCATGGTGACCGAGCACGTGCTGAAGTAGTGCCCCTGGTGCTCGTTTCCGGTGGGACGCCCGCAGCGCTCGCAGACAAGGCCGTCACCCGCGCCGGGCAGCATGTCCGGCTCGTCGGCCCAGGGGAGCCTCTCCAGGCGCCTGGTGGCCCTCCTGAGCGGCTCTGTGGGGCTGTCCGGGCTAGTCACCGGGGTGGAACACCTTCTCGTGGTCCTCCATCAGCTTGCCGGCTTCCTGGCAGCGCTTGCGCTCAGTCCCGGTCACCGGCCTGTGCCCTCTCGTGCTCCTCGATGGCGGCCCGTACGTAGCTGCCCACACTCGCGGTGCGGCTCCAGTCGAGCAGCTCGCCCCACTCCCGGCCGCTCAGCGGCTTCGGGTTGGGGCTCCCGCAGTAGCAGCACACCGGGGTGCGCATGCCTGTGGTGCCGAACGCGATGCGCCAGTGTCTCATGCGCAGGGGGCAGCGGGTCATCGCCTGCCTGCGACGGGGAGCCCTCTCAGTCACTGTTCTTCCTCCCGGTAGTTCGTAGGCAGCAGGTAGCAGATCCGCCCTCGTGCGCCGTTTGTTCCGCGCGGCCGGCTGCGCCGGGCGTCTAACGCGCGAGGGCCGGTCTCAGAATACAGGATTCCTTGATAATCAACAACGGGGAACAGAACTGTTCAGGCGGCTTCCCGCATGAACGGGGGCACTTCTCTCTCGGGCCTGCGCCGCCAGCGCACGTTCGCCGTCCGGATGAACGCCTCGTCGTCGGTGACCAGGGCGAGCATCTGCGCCGCGTGAGCGTCCGCGTCAGGCAGGGAGCCCGGCGGGTGCGCGCAGTAGGTGGCGTCGCGCTCCTCGCCTATCTCCGGCATGAGGTCCACGTTGCCTGCCTGGCCACGGTTCCTGACCCGCCAGCGGCGCCCGGACGGGCCCCTGACCTCGAACCAGCCCTTGTCCTGGTAGCTCTCCCACTGCTCGTCGCTCAGCAGCGACCGCAGCAGCTCCAGGGCGCGGGATTCGGCCTGCTCGCGTTCCAGGCGCTGCTCCGCAGCCCTGGCCTCCGTCTCGGCCTGCCGCTCCCGGAGGCGCTCCCGGACCTCCCTGTCGCGCTCCTCGCGCTCGGCGCGCTGCTCCTCGGTCTCCTGGTAGGCCGTATTCCACGTGACCCACTGGGTGCCGGTGCTGACGTAGGCGGTGCTCGTGGAGTAGTTGAAGGCGAGTGACCCGGCTGTGGTCGCGACCGCGCTGTTCCACGAGGTCCAGGCGGTGTCCGCCATCGTGACGGTGGTGCCCGTCGTCAAGCACCAGGCGAACCACGTCTGCCCTGGCGACCAGGAGCTGAAGGCCTCCTGCTTGAGCGGCTGGACAGCCGTCAGGTCCGCCAGCGTTCCCGCTGTCGGAGCCGGGAGCTGCTGCGCCAGTGCCTTTAGCGCCTGGTCAGCCAGGGCGGGTGCTGACCCTGCCACGTCAGCCGCCGACGAGCGGCTTGACGAGGATGATCCGCTCGGCGTCCGGGTCGAACTCCCGGATCTGCTCGCCCTGGTGGCCGTCCTTGCCCTCGGCCTTGTAGGCGAGGTAGCCCTTGCGGGTCAGCTCCCTGAACTGCTTCCTGGCCGCGTCCACCTCGTCCTTGTTGCGCCTGTCCCACATCTGGCGGACGTCGCCCGATCGGTCCAGGGTGCTCATGAGCCCGTGGTGCTCCGGCACGGTGATCTCAGTTTCCTGCACAGTCATGTTTCCTCCGAAGGATTTACGCTGATTACTGATGACGAACGGCCAACGTGCAGCCTTCCGCGTATTGCAAGGCCAGCAAGCAGGTCTCAGGTTCGACGGCCACTTGCTACCGCCTCGATACAGCGGCTTCACATGATCCATGTAGCGAGCCGCGTTGCCGCACATCCAGCAACGGCCACCGTAGTAAGCCCGCCGGGCCTGTCGTTGCTCCTCGGTGCAGTTCCCTGGCGCAGCCGCTTCTCTCGTCAGTCGCCGCTGGATGCTCTGCGCTTGCGTCTGAGGCTTCTGCTTCAGCACAGTGAGAGGAGCCGAGGTCAGCCTCTCCAGGAATGACTCGCGACAGGAAGCGCACTCGCGCGCGATACCTTTGCTTCCTTCGAAGCAAAATTCGGCTACCCGCCTTTCGCGTAGGCACATAATGCACCTCTTCTTGATCACGGGAAGATCTCCTGTTCACCGCAGGACCGGCACAGGTAGGTCGTCCCCGGGGTGCACCAGGCTACGTCCAGCGGTACGCCGCACCCGTCGCACACCGACTTCACCGTCCGCGACCCGGCAGGCAGCTCCCCGGGGAGCACGTGCCCCGCCCTGGTGAGAGAACCGGAGCTGGTGAGGCGAGCCCTGGGCCAGGGCTCGCCGTTCATGCTGACGGTGCCCATCGCGACGGCGACCCGGAGAGCCTCCATGGCCGCGTCCCCGGGCGAAGCGTAGACCAGGCTGCCGTCCTCGCGGCGGCCGAACGGCACGCGCCCGTCGTCCGGGCCGGGCAGCTCCCGCTCGCGCCCGCTGCCTTCGAGGAGGGCAGAGGCGTTCCACACGGCCCATACGGCCAGCGAGACACCCGACAGGATGAACACGGTCATGGTGGCCCAGTTGACCGCTCCCGCCGCCCACGCGGGGACCGGCAGCAGCGCCAGGAACTCCGTCAGGAAACTGATCAGGGCCCACTTCACTGCGTTGCGGCCAAGGGCCCGGCCCTTCATGACGGCTTCTCTTCCGGCCACCGGATCGTGATCTCAGTCGCCTTGTCGATCGTCGCGGTGACCTCGGCCGCACCGTCAGGCCTCAGGCCCAGCCGCTCCAGCATCGCCGCCCCGATGTAGGCGAGCAGGCTCCCGGTGCCGGCGAGCACCAGGCCCGGCTCGGATCCGCTGATGTCCGCCAGGACCTCGCCGATCGTGTAGTCGTCGAGTTCCCTCCGCACGTCCGGCGGGGTCATGCCGTGGGGTCCTTCTTCAGCCTCCACGTCCTGAAGCCGGCGTGCTCCAGCGTCCCGCTGGCCTCGCCCTCCTGGAGCCATGCGTGAAGCACCTCGCGGGACGACGGGCCGTGCCGTCCGCTCAGTGCCATGAGTTCGGCGGCCCTCAGCCCCTCCGGGTGCTTCGCGAGGTTCTCCAGGGCTATCTCCTGCCAGCGCAGGCGCCGGTCTTCCTGCGGCTGGCTCTTCAGCAGTACCAGCAGCCCGGTGATGGCGTCCTGGGCCGCCTGCACCAGCGGCTCGGTGTCCTCCAGCAGGTCCTCCGCGCAGGCAGCCCCTGAGCTCTCCAGCTTCTCCTTGGCCATGACCCACGACTCCACGGCGATCTGCGCCATCGCGGGGCTCGCGCAGATATCCGCCGCACGAGCCACGAACAGCGGCTGCGGTATACGCCGCACGTCGTTGTCCGACGCGTGCAGGTGCTCGGCCGCCGCCCACTTCGCTGCCTGCTCCCGCTCCTGCGTAGTCCAGGTGGCGATCACCTCGGCGGGGATCATCACCCCGGCGACCAGGCTGAGGATGTCAGCCAGGACCTCCGGGATTGTCTCGGTCTTTTCCGCTTCAGGAGGCATCTGACTTTCCCTCTCCCGTCGTCCACTTGCCGAACGCCCTGTGCGCCGCGCCTGACTTCAGCCAGGTCTCGTAGGCGTCGGTCTCTTCTGGCGTCCCGAAGCGCAGCTCAAGGTAGCGCCTGTGCTCCTGGAAGCCGGGCCACTGCACGGTGACTGCGGGGCCCGGCCCGGCGATAATCCCGTCGGCCTCCTGCGTGCCCTCGTCCCGTCCGGGGGCGCTCAGGCCCCACGACTCGCGGATGAATTCCAGGGCCTCGTCTATGTCTGCCGCCCTGCACTCGCGGGGTGCGTCCTGGCTGTTGGAGTGCTGGACCTGGGTGCTCGCCCAGATCTCTCCGTCCGCCTCGCGCAGGTGCACCCTGAGCTGCGGGGCCGCGTACTTCCCGAACCCGCTTACGTCGCCTCCGCCTTCGTTGAGTACCGCCGCCTCGCGGGCGGTGAGCGGCCGGTCGCCCCAGGCGAGAATGACATCGCCTTCCCTCCACGGGGGAGCCGGGGCTGTCCTGCCTTCTCCTGCGTCCACTACGCCATCTCCCTCCGCAGGCGCTCAGCCTGCGCCCGTCCCTTGCGCTGCACCCGGGGCGAGGAGGAGCCGCAGAGACCGCACGAGTACTCGCCGCCCAGGGCCCACCACACCGGCCTGTGGGGGTGCGGCACCAGCCGCCACGGAGCTGTCGTCATGTTGAGCCGCAGCTCCGTCGCCCAGGCCCGCGCGAACGTCCGGTACTTCACCCGTCCTCCAGGTGTATCGTCTATCCCGACGAGAATACCAATAAAGCCTGTATTCCAGCTATGTTCTCGCAGCCATTTCCGGCATTCGCACCGGCAGCAGTACGTCGAGAACGCGTAGTGATCGTGCAGCCGCCGCTCGTGCCCGCATCCCGGCCTGCGGCAGCGCCTCGTGTCCTGGCTCGGCTTCACGCGGCCATGTAACCACGCCGGTCACCCGATCCGCCTGATCACTACGAACGCGCCCTCGGCGCTCTCCCCGGGGCGCACCTCGAACGACCCGGCGTCCAGCAGCGCGATGGCATGCCCCGGGACGGTCTCGGCGAACTGCTTGCGGCTCCAGTCCCAGCGCTCCTGAGCCCACCCGGCGTCCACCGGCACGCTCAGCCCCCCGCCGTACAGGAACAGCACCGTGTCTCCCTCCAGCGCCCACGCCCCGCCGGCCTCCACGGCCGTCAGCGGGCCGAACTCCCGGTCCGCCTCCTCCAGCGGCTGCACGCGCCACTTGTCGCCCATCTTCGCCCTGGCCGTCGCGTCGTAGCAGAACACCAGGCCGCTGCCGGGACCGCCCGCCTCCAGCCACGGGTAGCCCGCACGGTCGAGCCAGACGCCGGGCGGCGCTTCCTGCCGCTCCCCGTTCTCGGGCTCCAGCAGGTCCGTCCGGAACCAGTCGAGCGTCCCGTTGTCGAACTGCACCCTCGCCCTGCCCGCCTCGGGGATCACCGCGACCACCTCGCCGTGGAGTTTCCCCGCGTAAACGACGCGCATGCCCTCTTCGATCACCTACAGTTCACCGCCGTACCCCGAACGCGAACGGGTTCCGGATCTCCATCGGGACCCTCGACCAGTCGATCGTGAGAACGGTGACGGTCCCGTCTGTGCTGATCGTCGCCTCCTCCTCGGTGAGGTTCTCGATCAGCAGGTCGAGCACCTCCGACAGCGCGATTCGCCTGCTGTCTACGTGGGTGATGCCTGCCGTGCGCGGCGGCAGCTTCCAGTAGGTGCTCAGCCGGAACGACACGGGCGCCTGGACGCGCTCCTGTGCCTGCTCTGTGGGTGACTCGCTCATGTTGCTCTCCTGTTCAGGTCGTACGTCTGGGTTTGCAGCGCTGCCACGGCGAGGCCCGCAGGGTTCTGCGCCCCCTGGGCGATGAGCGCCAGCACCGCCCGGTAAAGCTCGTCTTCCATCGCCAGCGCCCGGTCCGGCTCCTTCACCGAATGGGCGGCGACCCGCCGCACCATCTCCAGGACGTGCTTCACTGCCGCCGCCCCGTCGCCCAGGATGCGCCCGCCGGACAGCAGGTAGACGGTGACCGACCCGCCGCCGGTCCGCTCGGAAGTCTTGTCGATCGCCATCGTCGCGTGGTTCTTGCAGGCGTGCGCCGCCGGGGATTCCGGGACATCCCGGGTGACCAGGTACAGCGCCCCCGAGTGGCAGAAGTCGCACGCCGGGCCGTCACCCCGGGCCATAGACGCCCGCCTCGCGGAGCCCGTCTATCTCGTTCAGGCACCTGACGGCAGCGTCCCGGTGGCTCAGGGTCGCCAGGAAGAGGCGGTGCCGCTGCCAGAACGCCAGCCAGGGCGTCTGGGCGTGCAGGTCCAGGCATTCCTCCATCAGGCTGAACTGGTACTCGGATTCCGCCAGCAGCGCCTCGACCTGGCCGAGGACCTCGTCCCTGTTCACCGGCAGTTCCCGTTGTGCGGGCAGTGCTGGCAGCAGCAGCCGTCCGGGTAGTCCTCGTTGTGCGCGGTGACCTCTGTGATGCCGTTGACGCCGCGCGCCAGGTAGTAGGCCACTTCGTCCGCCAGCCGGTCGTCCACCTTCACCAGCAGGTACGTCGTCTGGCGGGCGGCCAGCTCGGCGCGGCCCGCGTCGGTGACCGCGTAGGTCGCTCCCCGGCCGTCGCGGCTGACCTTCATGAAGCCGGCGCGGGCCAGGAGGCTGGCCATCGCCGCGACCCGCTGGCTGGAGGTGCCGAGCATCCTGGCGGCTTCCTTCGGGGTGACGTCCGGGCCGCCGTACGACTCGACGATGCGCATCAGGTTGCGGTCCTCGCTGGTGAACCCGTCGCTGTTCCCGCTCACCGCATTGCCCTCTCCCCGGCCCACAGCACCGCCTCGGTCTCGGGGTCCACGACGTAGAGCTGGGTGCCCGTCCCTGCCTCGTGGTTCGCTACCTGGATGGCGATCTCCAGGGTGAAGGTCTTCAGGCTGTGCCCTGCCCTGTCCAGCCTGAACTTGTCGCCGTCGGCGTAGCGAAGTTCGTACTGCTTGTCGTTGGGGGACCTGGTGACCCGGACCGGGCCGCCGAAGATGCTCATCGGACTTCCTCTCCGTCGCTCAGTGCAGCCGCTGGGCGACGAGCACGAGCAGCGTGATCACGGCGGCGTTGAACAGGAGGGTGAAGACCGCCACCCCGGGGGTGACCGGCTTGCGCGGCTTCCCGGTAAAGGCGATCGTCGCGACCACGTCTGCGGCCAGCCAGCCGGTGAGTGCGTACAGGAACCAGACCATTTCAGATCTCTCCTCGGGGTGCGTCGGGAAGGGCCGCCACGTAGGCGGCCCTGGTGCGCCAGTGGATGCCGCACGTGTTGCAGCGGACCAGCGAGTAGTCGCTGGGGGTGAAGTGGTAGCCGTTGAAGGCGCTGTAGTTGCCGTAGCGGACTACGACGTCCCAGGTCGTCTTGTGGGCCTTGTCGGTGCAGGCGTACTTGCGCGGGGGCTCGTAGATGCGCGGCATAACACGACCACCTCGACGAAGTCGGAGGTGGTCGGCACCGCCGTATCGTCCCCGTCACGGCAGAGGACGATGTGGCGGTGATTCGTGCAGCCCGGGTACTCCGGCAGGATCTCCGTCACGGTCGCGGTGTACGCGGTGCCGTCCCACCAGGCCTCGACGCGGCTGCCGGCGGCGAGCGGGGTCCCCCGGCAGTCGGTTACCTCGCTCATACGATCACCTCGACGAATGGCTCCGCCGCCCCGGTGAAGTGCGGCAGCCCTGCCCCGCGCCCGATGACGCCCCAGTCCACTCGCCTCACCTGCATGAACCCGTCGGTGTGCAGGCCCGGCACGGGCTCGGTGCCGCGCGGGTGGTGGATGTAGTCGCCTGGCCGGGGCACCGGCCCGTCGTAGTCCCGCACATCGGCGACGAGCATGTTGCCCTCGGTGATGATAAGCCTCATGTCACTCTCCCTCTTCGAGCAGCGCGTCCAGCATGGAGCCGCCGCTGAACAGCAGGTCGCAGAACACGTCGTCGGCCGGTTCGACGTGGTGCCAGTTCCCGTCCTCGCCCGCGTAGACGGGGAACCCGCACCTCTTGTGCACGAAGATGTCGGCGCCTTCGTCGATGTCGGCGCCTTCGTCCGCCCCGGTGCTCATGCGATCACCTGGAGGTACGGGACGGTGTCCGCCTGGAGGGATACGACGATGGCCGGGACCTTGATCACCGGCTGGCCGTCTTCTTCGGCGACGAGGACGATCTCGTCGCCTTCCCTGATCAGGGCGGTCACTGTCCGCCAGTGGGCCGGGGTGATGGGAATGTCGAAGTCGCCCGGGATGCCCTCCTGTCCCCGTGCGACGATGATCATGGCGTCGGCTACGGGAACGTAGATAGGGACGATCGGGGCTGCGGCTTCCATCAGTTCACCTCCACCGTGATCGTCCAGTCGTGGCCGGCCTCGATGACGGTGCAGGGAACTTCCCTGCCGTCTACTTCGAGTACCGCCTGCACCCCGGGGAGTGCTTCTGTGATCACGTCCCAGGCGCCCCGGTAATGCGGGAGCGTCGCGGTTATCTCGCCCGGCCCGGTCTGGGCGAGGCTGGCCCTGAAGCCGAAGACCCCGATGCTGATCCTGTCCGCCATCAGAACTCGACCACCGTTACGTAGTCGCCGGGGTCGGTGGCCCGGATGCGGCCCTCGTACGCCGCCCCGGCGATCGTGACGGTCACTGCCGCCCCGGGGACGGCCCTGGTGATGAAGTCCAGTACGTCCGTGGTGGGGAGCAGCTCGCAGACAAGCTCGGAGTCCAGTGCTCCCCTGACCCGGGCCAGGACTTCAGAGTCCCCGATCTTGATTCTTGCCATCGGTGCCTCCCGGCGCTCGGTTTCCTTGCAAGCCCAGGATACAGCTTTTCTTGATAAAGCCAAAGGGGTTAGGTGAATTACAGGCTCTCCAGCCAGCCGTGCACCCGATCGACGTGCTCCTGCGTCAGGCCCGTCGCCCGGTCCACGATTTCCAGCCGCTCCTGCCGGGCAAACTGGCCGGCGCGGACCGTGCTGTGTATCTCGGTCACCGTCTTTCTCCTTCGTCGCAGGGGACGACCTGGTCCCCTTCCATCCGGATCTGCGGCGCCTCGGCGCAGCGGCGCATCGGGTAGCAGGAGAACACCATCTGCGGGCCGTCCGGCCCATCCCACTTCGCCAGCCACGACGGGTGCTCGGGAGTAGGCCGCATGCGCCAGTCGCCCCGCACCCGCTCCATGGTGACGGCCGCGCTCACCGGGACGATGCCTGCGCCGGCCAGCCGGTCCTTCAGCAGGAGGCTGACCGGCGTGTAGGCAGCTCCCCGGCGGGGCGCCGGGCACGGCGGGACGCGGCCGGTGCTCCAGGGGCCGTCAGGCTCCAGGCGCGTCTCCCAGCGGGTCAGGCCCCGGGGCGTGGCGAGCCTGGCCCCGGCCGCTCCGCACAGCCCGCAGGTCCGTGTGAGGGCCGTCTGCGGGTCACCGTCGTGCTTCCAGGAGTGGTTCACCTCAGCCATCCGTATGTCATGGCAGGATTTTATCAATAAAGGTTGTATTGCGGAAGCCGCTGTATCGCATGCCTGCCCGCAGCCCGTGCACTTCCAGTAGTGCGTCGTCCTGCCCTCCACGGTCACCGGGGCCCGGCAGCAGGCCGACAGGTCCTCGGTGACCTCGTAGCGGACCGGCTCGCACTCCCTCATGCACTCAGTGCACCGCGTCCTGGCAGGAGAAGCCGACCTGTCCGCGAAGACCGCCGCCTCGCAGCAGTCTGAGGCGATGCAGATCTTTATCCCCGCGTACAGCGGCTCGTCCGCTTCCATGCGCCGCAGGATCACTGCGCCCCCTCCTAGCTCTCGGCTGCCCGGGACGTCCCGACCGCATGGCAGCGAGGGCACCCGACGCGCTTCCCGGACCTGTAGCGCCTGGCGTGCCCCGCGCACAGGAACGCAAGGCTCCTGTACCCGCAGGCCGTGCAGGTGACCGACATCCTCACCGCAGATGGCAGCCCGCACCGCAGGCCCGGCCATGACGCCCTGAGCCGGCCACGGAGCAGCAGCTTCGCGACCCAGCGGGCCCTGCACGGCGGAGCGCCCTCGGCGTCGATCCCGTCCAGCGCCTCGATGACCGCCTCGACCGCCGTCGCGCTCACGGCTGCTCCGGTTCTGCGTAGAAGAACAGGACAGCTACGTCGTAGCAGCTTCCGTTGAGCGGGATGCCTACCGCCTGGCAGGCCCAGTCGTATATGTAAGAGCGCGCGGTTCCGAGATCGAATCTCTGCACCCACTTACGCTGGACCAGTTGGCCGCCGGTGCTTGCCGTGATTATCACGAGCCATTCCATGCCGGTCTTTCCTGTTCCTCGATGAAAACTGTCCACTGCTCTGCCATCGCCCTTGCCAGCCCCGGCAGCGTCCGGTTGCGCTCCCGCTGCCGGTGGACCCGGCCGTGGCGGTCCTCGTGGCCGCTGGCGAACTCCTTGTCGCGGCCCTGCTTCATGTCCACCCGCCAGCTCCCGCCGCCGGTCGCCACGCGCCCGTGAGGGTTGACAGGGCGGTCGGCATACAGCAGCGGCAGGTTCTTCAGCCACAGCCCGGTGGCCTTGATCAGCGGGTCGCCGAACATGTGCGGCTGCACGTACTGGTCCGGCGGCCGGTAGCGGCGGCTCATGTCGCCGCGCGGGTTCTCCACCGCCACGTAGCGGGCAGGGGCGTTCACCATCTTCATGAAGAACCACGCCGCGTAGTCCTGGACGGAGAAGAACTCGTCCTCCGGGATCTCCGGCGGCCTGACGTCCGAGGGCGTGGCGCGCTTCGTCTTCCACCACACCGCGCCCGCCTGCGACAGGTGCGTGCACGGCGGGAACAGGAACGCCGCGTCCCACAGCGGTACCGGGTCTTCCCGCAGTATCCCGGCCACGTCGCGCTCCCGCTTGCGCCGGGCGTTGACCGGGTGGTCCCAGTCGAACAAGTCGAGTACGTCGCCCTGGTAGTGCCGGGCCGACCCGGTCATCCCGGACCACCGGCTCAGCGGATCGGCGATGAAGTCCCGGTCGGGCGACTCCGACGGCAGCACGTCAGCCGACACGGCCTCCCACCCGCGCCTCGCGAACTCGTCCCGCACCTTGGCGGAGCACTCGCACCCGGCCAGCACCCTGCGCTTAGGCATCGCGGTCCTCTTGCTCCAGCCCGAATACGTGCCCGATGCCCAGGCGCACGGCAAGCTCGTAGTTACGGGCCTGCCCGCCTGGCTCGACGGTACTTTCCAGTGAGATCCCGTCCCGTACGCAGACAGCCTCAAGGACTGCCCGAAGCAGGTCTTCTTCAACGCGCATCCGGATGTGCTCGCTGAGGCTTCCGCCCCGCATCAGCGTCAGGTTCTCCGGGAGCGTGGCCACCGGCTGATGGCCGCGCATGTAACGGACGTACACGTACTTGCGGCCGACAGAGTCGATGACCCCCTCTTCCTCGTCGCCGGGGACCGCCGAGTAGACGACGTGCTCGCAGATGCTGTCACGGGCCTCGTCGAGCGTCACTGGTCCTCCGCCCGGGTGAAGTCCTGCTCGTAGTAGATGAAACGGCGCTTCCACGACTCGATGACGAGCCGGGTGCGTCTCTCCAGGGTGTCGCCGCCCTGCGCCAGGTGCCGGTGCTCGGAGGTGACCTCCCGGCTGATCTTCAGCCTCCACCACCAGCCGCTCTCCGGGTCGGTGAACCGGCCGAAATCCGCCTCGGCGAGGACGCCGCCCTCAGGGAGCGTCTCTGCGGCGGCGGTCACCGCCTGGGCCAGGGCATCCTCTGCGGTGGGGCACGGGGGCTTCCCGGTCGTCATTCGTCCTCCTCGCCCGGCGGTTCTACCTCGTCGAATCCGCCGAGCCGCTCGTAGATCCGGATCAGGTTGGTCGCGTGGCCGTAGTGATCGTAGAAGCCACGGCACAGCGCCGGGCCGAAGTCCGGGTGCGGCCCGTAGGTGAGGGTCTCGTGGCAGGTAATGCCCTGGCCCCGCACCCCCGTCTCGATCATGGACTTCAGCCGGCCTGGGCGCAGGTCCATCGGGTTGCCCGGCCGCAGGACGCACGTCGCGCACTGCTCGCTGAGCAGGCGCGGCACCCCTCCCCCGCGAGGCAGGTACGACTGCTCCTCGCTCACCGCTCGCCTGCCGTGATCGACGGCTGCTGCCGGTCGTACTCGTCGAAGACGGTGTGGTCCGGCGCGAGGAGCATGTAGGGGAACAGCGCCCTCTCCGGCTGCACCTGGCCGGCCTCGACCAGGGCGAGGTTCGACTCCAGCCACATCTTCAGGACGCGCCAGGCGACCTTCTGCGCGTGGGCGTGCTCGGTGTACTTCCGCTCGATCTTCCGCTCCCTGTAGGCAGCTCGCAGGGCACCCTGGGTGCCGTCGAAGTTGACGGCGATCTCGTAGCCGCGCTCGCCCCACCGGGTGTCGAGGACGAAGCTGATGCCCATCGGCACCCTGTCCTTCCCGTAGGCGAGCCCGGCCCGCTTCGCGCCGTACTTGCCGAGGGTCACCAGGCACTCGTGCGCGGTCTTGTCCGCCGCGACCTCGGTGGTGTAGTTCAAGGGGCCAGGCATGCTCCCCTCCTTTCGTCGTCTGAGATGCTGGCGCCGCCGGCTGCATCCAGTCGGCGGCGCGCGTCCGCTACCTTCACCTGCTTGTCCCCTCGTAGAACCGCTGTGCCTGCTCCCAGGCCCACTCCCGGCGCGAATCGGCCTCGTCGCCGCTGTAGTTCACGGCCCAGTTCTCGACGGGCTCCATCGCGGTCGCGATCCGCAGCTCCTGGTGCACCGTGTGGATGACGAGAGCGTGGCTCATGCGGGTGCCGGCCTCCACGTCGCTGATGCAGAGCAGGTCGGCGATGTCGTCACGGGTCAGGTGGTGGTCCACCCGGAACAGTGTCATGGCCTCCCCGGTGGAGCGCTGCCGCCACTTCCAGCGGTTCACAGGCCGGTCGCCTCCAGCAGGTGCTCCCAGTCCGTGAGGTACAGGGAGCCGTTCGGCCTGAGATCCACCTCCACTGCGCTGAGCCGCCGGCGGACCACGTCCCAGCGGGCTTCCACTGCCTGCGCCTCGGCACGGCGCCTGTCGGCCTCCTCCTTAGCGGCGGCGAACGCCTCCGGGGTGTAGTAGTGCACGCCGCCGGGGCTGGCGCCGGACGGCAGCCCCTCCTTCGCGCCGACCCGCACCAGCACGCCCCACTCGGCGAGGGCGTCCAGGGCCCGCTTCACCCGGCCGAAGTAGCGTTCCTGGACGCGGTTCCCCGCCCACCCCTGCGGTACGTCCTGTCTGCTGGAGCCGAGCCGCTCCGCTACGGCCCACACGAGGTGGTGTGCTTCGGCGTGCCCGTACTCCGGCATCAGCGCGGCGGCGGCTTCGCGGATCTCGGCGGGCGTCAGGCTGTCTAGCTGCCTCGTCACCACGACCGGAACCACCCGTCTTCGTCCGGCGTGTAAGACACCCACACCTCTCCGCCGCGCGGCGGCTCGTCTTCCTCCGCCGGAGTGATCTCTGCGTGGACACCGCCGTCCTGGGGCGGGTCGTCGTTCCCTCCGAAGAGGCTGCTCAGGATTCCCATGCCCATGATCAGTAATCTCCTTGTTCGTGGTAGCCGTGGCCCGGCTCGTCGTCCCGCTGCTCGTCGAGGGGCAGGACCAGAATGCCGTTGCGAGGCTCTTGCGCCTGCGCGGGCTTGATGATGCCCGTCCCGGAGCGCAGGAGGCCCGTGCAGCTCGCCAGGCCGTTGATCAGGTCCCCGGCGGTCAGCACGCCGAAGCGGCGCCTCAGGACCTCCGCTGCGTTCTCCAGGACCCGGGCGTCCGCCTCGATGGCTGTCCCCGCTGGGTCGTTAGTATCCATAGCCGGATCTTATCAAGAAAAGCTGTAACTCACTACCATCTTCCCTTACCATTGGGGCATGCTCCTGATATTCGCCGCCGTGTGGCTCATGACCGAGCTGGGGGACCTCCTGAAGAGGGCTGCCTCGCAGGCTCGGAAGGGGCAGGAGGCCCCACATGACCACGATGACCCGGCGCACCGGCACCGTCCGCAAGGTAGCTCATGACCCCGGCGACCCGCTCGTCACGAGCCACTGCCCGTTCTGCGGCTCCGGCCAGGTCGTCGGCCGCTCCGACGGCACGATCGGCTGCGACTTCTGCGGCCAGAACTACATCGTGCGGGTGCAGCCCGCGTTCCCGGGGATGCCGCAGATGCCCATGGGGCCGGGCGCTCCCTCGGACACCGGGCCTGACGGCGGCCTGGTGGACCCGGGCATGATCGGCCCCGACGGCGCCCCCGTGGACGACGGGGACGGCCCGCCTCCCGGGGAAGATGCCGAACCGGGAGGCGGGCCGTTTGGCGACTCCCCGGACGACGACGGTGCTGGGCCGCCTTCCGGGGGCGATAACGGCGACGGTACATACTCCGGGCCGCCTCCGAAGAAGAAGTCGGAAAAGGGGAAGGGCAAGAAGGAATCCGTTCGGTCCCGTCGGTACCTGGGGCTCGAAGGGCAGGTCCTCACCGAGGACCAGTTCCTCCGGCACGTCGCCGTCCGGGTGTCCGGCGCCAGCCCGAAGGTGATGGCCGTGCTGCGCGCCGACAGCCGCCGCCAGGTCACCGCCGACGACGGCGCGCTGCTGCCCTACCGCATCCTCGGCAGCGGCCACCGGGTGACCGTCGGCCGGGGCGGATCGGGCTGGTACGGGATGATCAGCCCGCCGGAGCCGCACTCGCAGCACGTGCACCTCATGGACCTCGGGCACGCGGAAACCCGCGAGGACGCCCACCGGACGGCCGACGCGCACCTGGGGCGCGGCCCGGCCCGCGACTTCGTGCGCGCCACCACCACCGACCTCGGCGAGGCCGCCTCCCGCTACAGGTCCCCGGAGTGGCACCGGGGGCCCGGCGCCGGGACCGCCCCGTCGCAGTGGCGCCCGGCGCAGGCATCGCGGGGGCGCCGCCCTTTCACCGCCAGGGCCACCAGGACCGGGAGCTGAGAGACGTGGCGTCGGTCCGGGAGCACATGCGCGGCGCCCACGGCCTGGACGCCGCCGGGATGCTGCCGCTGCGGGTGCTGCTGAGCATGCACGAACAGGACCACGGCAGCGAGCCGGAGTGGGGCGGTTCGGCCGACGCCTCCCGCGCCCCGGGTTTTATCGCGGGGAGGAAGTAGTGGGAATCTTCGAGGCGATCCGCCGGGCTGCCTCCGGCGACTGGCGCGACCACTGGGACCGTGCCATGGACTCTCTGGGAAACGCCGGGTTCCCCAACTCGCAGATGCGCCTCGACACCGGGCACAAGCTGTGGGTCTACCACATGGGACCAGGAGGCCGGGACGAGAACAACGGGCTGTTCGGCATGGACCCGCGACCGGGCTTTCACGCCCAGGTATGGCACCCTGCCGGCGACCAGGGCCACGTTATCGAGGCGCACCTCGGCGACATCCCGGAGCATGTCGGCCCGCTGCTGCGGAACATGTTCGGCCGCCGCGACGTGCTCGGCCACCTGCGCGACCAGATGGACCGTGCGCAAGGGCACGGTCCCGACCAGACCGGCAACCGGCTGATGATCGACATGACCAGGAGGCGCTGATGAGCGACTGGAGCCTCGGCAACCACATCAGTGCGATCGACCGGGCCTCGCAGGACCTGGCCGGGCACGGGTTCCCCGTCCAGGGCGGATCGGGCTTCTGGGAGACCGAAACCGGCCACCACTTCATGGTGAACCGTGATCACGAGGGCAACTGGGAGCTGAGCGGCGGCCACGCCGGGGACCCGGACCTGTCCCTGGTGCACGTGCACCTCGGCCCCGGGGACGACGACGTCGGCGGCAAGGTCAGCCGGGTGTTCCGGGACCGCGAGTTCATGGGGCACCTGGGCGACCAGTACAACCGGGCACGGCTCAACAACAACCCGACCGGCTACGACTTCGACGCCCAGCGGGCGGTCACCCACCGCTCGCCGGACACCGACGTCTTCATGGACAGGAGCCGGTGATGAGCGAGCCGCTGCGCGAGACCGGGCTGCCGGGCAGCAGGCGGATGGTCGCCCCCGACGGGACGGTGGAGTTCACCGAGCACGGCGGGTGCGGGTGGATCATCCTGCGTCCCTCGCGCACCTGGGATGAGTGGCGGCAGTTCGCCCGCGTCATCCTGGCTACCGTTGACCCGGGGGAAAGCTGATGGGGCTTAGCCGCGAAGAGATTTACCACCGGAACAACCTGGCGCGCACGCACCTGTACGAGTCGGGCATGTCGCCTGATGCGCCTGGCCAGGCAGACGGCTCTCCTCCTCACTGGCAGCTTGAGACGGGTCACAGGATCGCCGTCGGATTGCATCCCGATACCGGCGAGTGGGGCCTCAATATCCAGCACTACGGCGACCCGACTGGGACCAGGCTCATCTCGATGCTCGGCACGCACGACGAGTCTGAGGTGCCCGGGCAGCTTGCCCGGGAGTTCCGGCACCGCGAGACCATGGGGCACATGCGTGACCAGTGGCAGCGGGCCGCGCTCAACAACGACCCGACGGGCAGGCACCCGGAGGTGCGGCGCTACGCGCCGGGGACCGCACCGGATTACGTCGTGCTGGACCACTACGGACTACATAGCTGAAGGCCATGTTCGGCTGCTAGCGCGACCGCCTGCGCCGTGATCCGGCTGAATTTCTCTACGTTGCACCGACCGTGCAAGAGCTGAAGATTCCAGTCGTCCTCGATCACAAGACCTGATGCCTTGGGGATGATGTGATCGACTTCTACGTCGGCCAGGTCGTCGGGCAGCTCCAGATCGCACCAGAAGCAGATCCATTCCTGGCGTTCGCCGAGTAGTTGCACCAGTGCTGACCTGTGGTTCTTCTTATGGCGCTTGTTGGCCGCGCTGGCGTGCTCGGTGCAGTACCAGCTCCGCAAGTTCGCTGTCGCACCGCATTCGCCGAAGTCCCTGCACCGTCGCCCGGTGGTCAGCAGAACAGCCTGAGCAGACAGGCGGCTGGACTCCCTCCTGCACGCCTCCGTCTGGGCACATACGCCGTACTTGCTCCAGGTCGGATGGCTGCACACAGTGCACGGCTGCGTGGGGAGGAGACCGCCGCGCTTGGCTGCCTGATTACGCCGCCAGAACTCCCTCTTGCACTCCTGGTTCTTCCGGCAGACGCCCGTCTCGCTTCTTACGGGACCGCCGCAGACTTCGCACGGCTTGACCGGCATCTGCGTCCAGTGGACTGTCACATAGGAATTTTATCAATAAACCCTGTAGCGATCAGGAGAAACGCCCGTACCCCGGAAGGGATGTAGAGCACTTCACTCCCTGGGAGGAACCGGATGCGCGTCGCCTACCGCCCCGGCAGCGGGGCAGCCCGGCAGGCCTCTGTCGCGCAACGGCTCGGGCGCACCATGGGGATGGGCGCGCTCTCTGAGCAGATGTCCCCCGAGGTGGCGGAAGCCAGGAAGAACAGGCGGATTAACGCACGCCAGGGGTCGGTGGGGCGTCGTGCCGCGTACTCCACCGGAGGAGCTGGTGGGTCCGGGTTTTCGGATATCCAGTTTGCCACTGGGCGTCCACGCGATCCTTTGTTCTATTGGAGGCAGAATAACCTCCCTTATGACTTCTCTCAGAACGAAGAGCTTGCGAAAGTACGTGCGTTTTGCCGCCTTTTGTACCAGACAGACCCAATTGTGGGTAGTTGCGTAGATATATTCAGTAAGTTTCCGACGGTCGGCGCGCACCTCGAATGCAAGGACCAGCGGCTGACGGACTTTTACGAAGACCTGTTCTTCGGCGACGACGGCCTGGACTACTCGGAGTTCCTCGTTGATATCGGACGCGAGTACTACATCACTGGCGAGGCGTGGCCTTTCGCGACTTTCAACGAGGACCTGGGCATATGGGATGACGAAGAATTGCTCAACCCCGACGACATCAAAGTCGAGCGCAGCCCGTTCCTGAAGGAGCCCCGGTACTTCACCCGGCTGCCGTGGACGATCCGGCAGATCCTCACCACCAGGCAGCCCGCCTGGGAATACAACAAGCTGATCCAGGAGTACCCGGAGCTGGCCGCCTACACGGCCGAGAACGCGTTCATGCCGGTCTCTAACGTGCTGCTGCGCCAGCTCCGCTTCAAAGGCGACACCTTCAACTTGAGGGGATTGCCTTTGCTCACCCGGGCGATGCGCTCGATGCTCCAGCAGGAGATGCTCAACACCGCCCTCGACTCGATCGCCGACCGGCTCTACACCCCGCTGCTCCTCGCAAAGCTCGGCGCCAGCGCAACCGACCTCGGCACGTCGGTCCCCTGGATTCCCACCGACGACGACCTGGAGAACTTCGAGCTGGCCCTGGACGCCGCCCTCGCCGGCGACTTCCGGGTGCTGATCCACAACTTCGCGGTCGAGCTGGAGTCGGTGTTCGGCCGGGAGAACATGCCCGATCTTTCGGCGGACTTCGAAAGGATCGAGGACCGGGTCCTCCAGGTGTTCGGCCTGTCCCGCACCTTCCTGATGGGCGCCGGGGAAGGCCAGACCTACGCGGCCGACGCGCTCAACAAGCAGCTCGTCGAACAGCTCATGCAGACCTACCAGAAGATGCTGATGCGGCACACCCGCCAGCGGATGCTGATCGTCGCCGAAGCCCAGGAGCACTACGACTACGAGGAGCGCAACGGGCGCCGCTTCGTCGTCATGGAAGAGGTCCTCGAAACCGACGAGGAGACCGGCGAGAAGCGGATCACCGAGCAGCCCAAGCTCCTGGTGCCCGAGCTGAAATGCGCGGTCCTGAACTTCCGCGACGAGGACACCACCCGCCAGTTCGTCGAGGCGATCCGCGCCTCCGGCATCCCCGTCTCCCAGCGCACCCGCACCCGGGGCCTCGGCATCGACCTGGACGAGGAGCGCGAGAGGTCCCAGGACGAGGCGGTCGCCGACATCATCGGCCAGGCCCGCACCCGCAGGCAGGCCTTCATCGAGCTGCGCAACCAGGGGCTGCCCGTCCCCGCCGACCTGATGATGGACTTCGCTCCCGTTGCCCAGGTGGAAGGCGTGCCCCCGGCCGTCGCGGGCCAGGCGATGATGATCGACCGGATGGGCACGCAGCCCGTCCCGCTGCCTGACCTCGCGCCCACCCCGGACGACGCGGCCATGGCCGAGCAGATGGAAGAACAGGCTGGCGGCCCGCTCAACGCCCCCTCTGACGGCGAGCAGGCAGAAGAGGACTCCGGCGGCGGCATGGACCAGCGCCCCGAGGAGTCCGACGAGCAGCGCGGCAGCATGCCGAAGGCCGGGCGCCGTCGCGGCATGCCGAAGAAGGGCGCGCTGCTGGAGCGCACTAGCCGCGTCCGCCGGATGGCGGCCCTGTCCCGGGCGGTGGACGAAGCCGCCCGCGAGGGGGACGCCGCAGCCGCCGGGGCGGCGGACGGATTCGTCCTCACCGCGCACCTGCCGGAATCCGAGGCCCAGGCCCAGAAGGGACAGGGGACCTGGTACTCGGGCGAGTCGATCCGTGGCTACCAGGACCCGGCCCACGTCGGCATCCGTTCTCGCCTCGGCGTGACGGAAGACGACGGCGAGCTGCTCGACTACGACCGCTACGCCCCCGCGCGGGGGTGAGGAGGGGCGAAGTGCACCTGGTCCAGTGCAAGAACAAGGACTGCACGGCAGTAGCCACCATCACGGCGCACGACGTGGACATCCACGCGGCGCTGGACGCGGCGGGGTGCGAGTGCTGCCCGCAGGACCATCACCACGGGCAGGCGGCCAGCGCCACCGGCACTCCATGCCGCCCCGTGACCGTCACGATGCTGCCCGGCTCGGCCGAGATCTCCCTGGGGTAACCGATGGCCTACATGACCGACACCGGCCGCACCGCGAACATCCTCAACTACATCCTGGACGCGGGATCCATCCAGGCGATCACCCAGCCGTACATGCTGCGGCTGATGACCGCGATGGGCAGCGGCAACGGCAACGTCAACGGCACCAACGGCACCGAGCTGTCCGGTACCGGGTACACGGCCGGCGGCTCCACGCTGGGCGCCTCCGCGCCGTTCGGGTCGTTCTCCAGCACCGCCCCGACCGCCTCGAACGCCAACGCGGTCTCCTGGTCCGCCGGCTCCTCGTGGTCCACGGTCGTCGGAGTCGAGATCTGGGACTCCACCACCGGCACCAAGCTGCGCTGGTTCCAGGGCGTCCTGTCGGCCAACATCACCGGGGTGTCCTCGGGCGACACGGTGCAGTTCGCCGTCGCCTCCATCAGCCTGAACGCGACCCAGTGGTAGGGGAGGCGAGCGGCTGATGGCAAGCCAGGCGTGGGTTTCCCTGCTCAACGGCGGCCTGGCATCCTCCGGGCCCGGGGCCACCTGGACCGAGGCGGCCTCAACGACGGCCGTCCTGTCCCCGCAGACGTCGGTGACCAACCAGGACTACGCGGTGGCGCAGGCCGGGGGCCAGCCGCTCGGGTGGTACCCGGGCTGGCTGATCCGGGTGACGGCGCGCGGGTGGATCACCACCAACACCACGACGGGCACGCTGACGGTCTCGCTGAGGGCCAACAAGAACAACGCGACCGCCCCGGCGTCCAACACGGTGCTGGCTACCTGCAACGGGCTCACCACCGGGGCCACTGCGGTCACCGGCATCCAGTACGAGCTGCACGCGCTGATCCGGTGCACGAACGTGGCCAGCTCCGGCAACACGGTCAGCACGCAGGGAACGCTGTTCATAGGCAACAGCGGCGCGGGAGTTCCGGCCAACCCGATCGCGCTGACCGCCTCGGCCGGCATGACGCTGCCGATGCCGAACATCTCCGGCGAGAACCCCGCCGCAGTAGACACCACCCAGCTCCAGGGCATCCAGCTCTGCGCCACCGGCACAGCCGCCTCCGGAACCATCGCATGCACCCAGTGGCTGGTGGAGGCCCTTAACTAAGGCGGTAACAGCCGGTGGCGCTCACCGTAACTGCGACTGCCAGCGGGGCGGGCTCAGCCAACGGCATCGAGCTGGCCGTCAGGGTCCTGAACGGCGCTTCGCTGACGCAGGCCGGGGCAGCGGCCAACTCGGCGACAGTCACCACGCCGCAGCTCGCCGTGACTCCGGGCGCGTCCGGGAACTGGGTTTACGGCTGCGTCGGCACAGGCGGGTCGGCGACCGCGTTCTCCAGCCTGGACGCCGACACCACGTCCGTCGCCGCCTCCACCGTCGTCAGCGGCGGCTACTGGGGCATGTACCGCTCCACCTCCGGGACCACCACGTCTTCCACGACGTACGGATGGGCGGCGCCCACCGCGACCTCCGGCAACTACTTCGCGGCATGCGCCGAGATCCAGGCCAGCGGCACCCTGTCGGAGGACAGCTCTACCCCGGCGGTCGCCTCTACCTCCGGCGCCGCGACGGTCACGAGCGCGTCGTTCACCCCGCCCGGCACGTCCATTCTCGTCGCCACGGTCCTCGCCCAGTGGAGCGGCACGGGCGCGGTAAGCGTCGCGCTGAGCGACTCCGCCGGCGCGTACAACTGGACGCAGCTCAGCGCCACCCCGACCGAGGCGCTGGCCAGCGTCTGGGTGGGCATCCCCGTCTCCGGCGGAACGGCCGGCTTCGCAGCCGTCGGAGGGCTCGGCAGCGCCACCGCGTCCGGGTTCACCCTGACGACCGGCGCGGCGGACGGCAAGGACCACTTCGTCCTGCTGTGGGTGACTTCGGAGACGGTCGCCGACTACGCGACGGCGGTCAGCAGCAGCAACATCGCCTGGGACCCGGCCCCGGCGGTCCCGCATACCCCGTTCACGAACAACCCCGTCGTCCAGACGGTGTTCAAGGGCAAGGTGACCAGCGCCTCGGCCGGCGCTGCGGTAACCGTCTCGCTGTCAGCGGGCAGCCCGACCATGCGCATCGCCTGGCGGGAGTTCAGTACCGCCGCCGGGTACGGGGCTCTCGTCCTGGAGGCCCTCGGGACCACCGACACCGCGTCCGGCGGCGCGATGCCGCCGGTCACTCCCGTGCACGCGGGGTGCCTTTACGCCGGCTACGTCTACGACGACGGAACCGGGGTCGCGGGCACGACCGCCGGCTACGTCTACGCCCTGGACGCCAACACCAACCAGTTCGCCTACAACCTGTCGTGCACCGGCTCCCCGCAGAGCCCGAACATCGGCGACACGGGCGGCACCTCCGGCATCGGCGTGATGATGTACCAGGCGGTCAACACGCCGCCGCCCCGCCCCGCCCTGGTGCCGCCCGGCTCCAGGTCCCCCATGTCCATGCGGGCGCTCCAGGTGCCGCCGCTCCCGCCGGGGCCGGTCACCCTGCCCGGGGCGGTGTCCCTGTCGGGATCAGGCACGGTCACCCCGACCGGGAACGGCCGCAGCCAGTACACCTGGCCTTTCACCTACGACTCGATTTGGAACCTGCCGGTCAGCGCGAGCGCCACGTACGCCCCGTCGGGAATCACTGTCACCAGCGACTACTCGACCGATCCCAGCGCGGTGGAGTACTGCTGTACTGATCCCGCGCAGCCGGTCAAGAGCCTGCTCAACGCGGAGCTGTCCGGCGGGGGCACCGGGGCGGTGAACGTCTACGTCGCGCCCGGCATGTCCGCTCCGGGTACCTGGAATGACTGCGCGGCGCTCCTGGGGACTGACAACGACACCGTCTACCAGGGCCAGACCCTGGAGCTGACGGCAGGCGGCAACCCGCAGTTCGGCGGGGACGCGGACGCTCCGTCGGCCACGGTCAGCATCACCGGGGAGGGGATCACCGGGGCGCACGGCGGGTCAGGGCTGTCTGCGCTGGGCGGGACGCTCACCGTGGCCGACCTGACCGGCTCGGGGCCGATCAGCCATGCGATGAAGGTCTGTTTCAACGGCTACGAGTACTACTCGTCCGCAGGCGCCGGCTACCAGTGGCCGGCGATCAGTGCCGACGGCGGGTACAACGTCCCGGCCGACGTGAACTACTACGGCGGCTCCAATCCTGACGTGATCCTGGGGGCGCTGCTGGCGCTCCCGCCTTTCATCGTGCCGTCCTCGCGGTACTCCGATCCGCTCGTCCAGCGGATCGCCACCGCCATGCAGTGCTACGGCTGCTACATCGTTGACAACACCGCGAGCGGACCCGGTGTCAGCGACAGCATTATCGAAATCAACTACGACGCGGTCAGCTACTTCACGGGCACCGGCACTTTCAGCTCTGATCTTCATCAGATGCTGGAAGACCTTCAGGTCATCACCAGCAGTACGTCGAGCACGCCGGGCGGCGGCGCGATCGGAAGCGACAGGTTCGCTCCCTATGCACCGCCGTTCAACAACGGCACGGACGTCCCGCCGTCGGTGACGGTAGTGACCCCGGAGTCGGTCCTGATGGAGTCTCTCCAGGACGCCTTCCCCGGCAGCACACTCAATGCCCAGTGGGGAAGTTACGGCACCGTAACCGTCGCCGCGAACCAGGCCGCTGTCGCGTCGGGCACCTCCGAGAGCGGCATCTACTCGGTCTCCGGGTACATGCTCACCGGCAGCTACATGCTGGCCAAGGTCACCCCTTACACCGGGGGGACCGGCGGCTACACGTATTTCCAGGCCATCACGGAGACCGGCTCAGGCGGAGCTGGAATCCAGTACAACAGCGGGAGCATCTGGGCATACTGGATCAGCTCCTCTGGCGCGGTCACCAGCCTGGCCACGCTCACGTACGACCCGGTAAACCACGCCTGGTGGCGCATCAGGGAGTCCGGCGGGACGACCTATTTCGACACGGCCCCCGACGGGCTTGTCTGGACGAACAGATGGTCGGTCGCCGACCCGATCATCTACAACAGCATGGAAGCCCAGCTAGGGACCGCGATCAGCGGCGGCACCGCCGGGACCACCTACCTCACTGACTTCAACCTGCCGTCAGCCGCCGGGGCGGTCTCGCTGGCAGGCACCGGAATCCTGGGGGCAGCCGGGCAGGCGGCAGTACCGGGAGCCGCCTCCCTGGCCGGCCTGGGTACCGCCTCCGCCGCCGGGCACAAGAGCATCCCCGGCGCTGCGTCCTTCGTCGGCATCGGCAGCCTCACGGCGAGCGGGACGGGCACCGTCAGCGCCGCCGCCGCACTGACGGGGTCCGGCACTGCCGGAGCCGCCGGGCAGAAGACGGTCCCGGGCGCGGCGCCGCTCGCCGGGTCCGGGACCACGGGCGCCGCCGGCGGCCTCGCCGGGTCAGCCCCCATGGCAGGCCTGGGGAGCCTGGGAGCCGCCGGGCAGAAGACCGTCCCGGGAGCAGCGCCGCTGGCCGGGCTCGGTGCCGTCACCCCGGACGGGCAGAAGACCGTCCCCGGTGCCGCGTCTTTCTCCGGTATCGGCAGCTTCGGGGCAGCCGGGCACAAGACGGTGCCCGGGGCAGCGCCCCTGGCGGGGACCGGGCTGGCGACGGCCGCAGGCCAGAAGACGGTGCCGGGGAGCGCTTCCCTGGCCGGCCTGGGCACCGCCGCAGTCGCGGGCCAGAAGACGGTTCCCGGTGCTGTCTCAGCCGCCGGGACCGGCACCCTGACTGCCGCTGAGCACAAGACAGTCCCGGGTGCGGCCCCGCTCGGCGGAGCCGGAAGTCTGTCCGGCGCCGGGGAGACGGTCCGCCCCGGGGCAGCCGCCCTGGCCGGCGCGGGCATCTTCTCCGCTACCTCCGGCGGGTTCCTCCCCGGGGCGGCGGCACTGGCAGGGGCCGGCACGGCAGGAGCCGCCGGGCAGAAGACGGTACCCGGGACAGCGGCGCTCAGCGGATCGGGTACGGCCGCCGCCGCTGCCCGGGTGACCTATTCCGCCTCTGCCCCTCTCGCGGGGGCGGGAACCCTGGCAGCCGCCTGGACCTTCACGCAGCAGGCGGCTGCGCCCCTCGGCGGCCTTGGCACCGCCTCCGCTTCCCCCTCGGGGTTCGTCCCGGGAGCAGCCCCGCTCGCCGGGGCGGGAACCCTGGGCGCTGGTGCGGTGCGCACCGCTCACGCGGTCGCCGCGCTGGCCGCGCAGGCAGAGCTGGCCGCTCAGGCACGGCTGACAAGAGAGGCGTCCGCGTCCCTGGCGTCGGGGGCCGTCCTCAGCCCGCATGCCGTCGTCGGCCGGCCGGGCAGTGCGGCACTGACCGCGCCAGGCACGGTCAGTGCCCCCGGGCTGGTCACCGAGAAGGCCGCCTTCGCGGGGTCTGCTCACGGAACCCTCGGCGCTGCGGCAGTGAGGACTGCCGTGGCGCGCGGGGCGCTGGCGGCTTCCGCAGCGCTGACCGCGCACGGCACCATCGCGAGGCCCGGCACCGCGTACTTCACGGCAGCGCCCGTCGTGACCGCCGCCGGGGTCATCCCGCAGCGCGGGACCGCCGCGCTCGGCGCGCACCCGGTGCTGTTCGCGTCGGCCTTCAACCGCCTCGGCACCGCGTCCCTGTCTTCCACGGCCGCCCTGTCGTGCTCGGCGACCGCCGGGCCTGACCTGGAAGCGCTGTGGGCCGCTTACCAGAAGGCGCGGCTGGCGGAGAACAGGGCCTTCGAGATCTGGCGGATGATGCACCAGGCGGGAGGCACCGACGGCACCGCCGGGTTCCTGTACGCGAAGGCGTACGAGGCCGAGCGCCAGGCTGATCTTGCCTACAAGGCTTTCCAGGCGGCGCAGCGGAGGGTCTTCACCGGAGTCACCGGCTGACCCCGGAAGACTGGGAGGTCTTTCGTGTGGGGTAACTGGTACTGGCCGCGCGGGCTGATCGTCGTGTTCGTCGCGTTCGCGGTCCCTGAGCTGTACGCGCTGTTCACCAACGTGCAGAACACGCTCTCGGACTACTGCTGGCGCGAGCTGAACGTCAACGTGGCGTGGGGGCACGGGGTGCACACGGCCGCCTGGTGGTTCTCGCTGGTCATGTGGCTGACGTTCGTGGCGGTCATCACCGGGCACATCTGGTGGCGGTCGCTGTAACCGGGGCCTTAGAGGGACGGGGCCGACATGCGGTCCTTCCACTCCTGCGCGCACTCCAGCGTGCAGAACGCGTGGTCAGTCTCGTCTCCCTCCACCCGGGCGAGCCACGGGTCACCGCTCACCTTGCTGGAGCAGGAGGGACCCTCGCATTCGCTGGCGTCTTCTTCCTCTTCGGGGGAGGCGACGGCCAGCAGGACCGGGGCTGCCTTGATCGCCGCCGGCAGCGGCGGCGCGGGGGGCGTGATCCGCACGCGGTCGTGCGCCGCGTGGCGGATCCGGCCGATCCCCACCGCGATAGCGATGAAAGAGACAGCGAACACGGCCATGTAGAACTGCCCCGGGTAGGCACGGATGAAGTCGTTCAGCTCGACGCCCGCCCAGGCGAGCAGCAGTACTGCGACGATGACGACGATCGCGGCTGGCATCAGTCTTCCTCCTGTACCCTGCACTCGCCGTCCGGGCAGTCCGTGCAGTTCAGGACGGGCATGGGCCACGAAAACACCACGCCGCGCGGGATCGAGTGAGAGCCGCTGAGGTGCCCGCAGTTCGTGCAGATGTTCACTGGATCTCCTCAGAAAACGCCCTCGAACGGGCTCCAGCCCCAGCGCCTGCGGCGGCGGGGCGCGGTGCGGACCGTGGCCGGAATCGTCTCCTCCTGCTGCCTCGCCTGGACCATGACCTTTTCCCCGTGCTCGTAGCGCTCGCCCGCCTCGGGCGGGACGACAGCGGCGATCAGTCCGTCGCCGATGCAGACGTAGGTGACGGTCCCGGCCAGGGCGCCGTAAGCGGCCCTGACCATCGCGGCGCCTAGTTCGGCCGAACCATCCGACCCGCGACTGACGTAGTCCTCGATGTCGATGTAGTTGCTCATCAGGTGAACTCCAGGTCCAGGGCGGGGTTGTAGGACAGGTCCTCGAAGCGGTGCCCCCAGGTTCCCTTCGCTGGCGTGAAGCCGCCGTCGGGGGAGAAATGCTGGGAGTAGTGCTCGGCGACGGCCAGGGCGTCGCCCAGCTCGTCTGCGTCCAGCACGCCGTGCTCGCTGATCAGGTGCTTGCGCAGCCCGTCGTGCTCCTCGGTGAGAGGCCACTCTTGTCCCTTGCTCATAAAGGGACAATATCAAGGAAAGCTGTATTCCTCAACGCTTTTGGCCTTCACCGCCAGAAGGGGTGAGGAGGCAGCATGATCCGGAGGCACTCAACCAGGCTGTCCCAGGCGCACGACGAGCCGGAGGACGACCAGGCGCAGCACACCGCCGCCCGTGACTACCCCGAGCTGGGCACCGTCCTGACCGACCGCCCCGACCCGGGCCAGCAGATCACGGTCATCGGGATGCGCCGCCACGGCGACGCCTACGGCACCCCCGAGGACGCCCGCAGCGGCGAGTACAACGGCGGCGAGGGCGACCTCGGCATGTACTGGGCCGAGCCGGGCCAGCAGGCGTGGAAAGAGGAGAACCTCGGCCCGCAGGAAGAGGCCCCGCCGCCCCTCTACAGCCCGGACACGTTCGCCGGGAACGTCATGGCCCGCTTGCACGCCATGGAGGAGGCCCAGGGCTTCTTCGGCATGCGCCACCACGCCACCTCCATCAACGGCACCCAGATCGACGACGCCGGGGACGCGCCGGAGCACGGCACCGTACCCCGCGCCGGCGAGCCGAATTCCTACGACGACCGCTCCACCGAAGGCCAGGGCGACCCCCGGTGGAACCAGGCGCTGCCGGCGTCGCAGCACGGCGACAAGAAGGCCGAGAACGGCGCGACCGTCGGGATGTACCCCGAGGGGATGTCAGCCGGCGGCGGACCCGGGCTGGAGATCGGCGCGTTCACCGCCGCCTTGCCTCCTGGCGAGCTGGACGAGCTGCGCAGGCACGTCGGCGGGGACCACGGCTTCCCCGTCCAGGACAGCTACGGGGACGCAGCCCTGTCCGCCATCCACGACGGGCTGCACATGTCGGGGCTGGCCTCCCACAGCCACGCTGACGACGACTACGAGACCAATCCTGCCTGGGACCGCGACGCTGGCGGCTACCACGAGTTCACCGGCTCCCGCCGGACCGCCCGGGTGCCGTGGACCGGCAAGGAGCGCGGCAGCCTGCACCGCTGGCAGGAGGAGCCCACGGCCACCTGGGGCGACTTCGTGCCGTCCTCGGAGTTCCCGCTCCTGGGCGCGGGCGAGCACGTCAGCCACGAGGACGGCGGCGACGGCATCGGCCCGGTCGAGGGCGCCGGGGGCCTGGACGACAGGTTCGGCCCGGACATCACCTCGCTGGGCCCGGCGATGAAGAGCCCGTCCGGCTACCCCCTGGCACTGCCTGAGAACGGCGGGTCGGCCGCCGACGACCCGGAGAAGGCGGTCGCCGACTCGCGGGACTTCCGCCCGCGCCCGCAGGAGGACGTGCGGGAGCGCGACCCGGACAGGTTCCTGCGGATGATGAACGCGCTCAACGTCCACGTGCGGATCGACGGCAAGGAACTGCACGACCACGACGACCCGGACAACTCCCTGGACGCTGCCGAGGACAAGAAGCCGGACAGTCCACAGGACAAAAACGACCCCGGTAACGAGTCTTCGCAGGCAGACGACGCTGACTCGCTGGACAGTCCACAGGACAGTCCACAGGGACTCCCGGCGCCCGGGACGCAGGAAGACAACCCTGAGGCCGACCCGTCGCAGTGGCCGCAGGCCGGGGCGGACGTGAACGAGACGTCCCGCGCCTATACCCAGGGCAGCGGAGACGGCAAGGTAAAGCGCGGCACTCCTCCTGCGCCCCAGCAGGATCAGGAGAACGATCCCGGCAACCAGGACGATTCCAGCGGTCCGGACGACGACAGCACCCCGTTCAGCAAGGACGGCGCCCTGGCGATGTTCACTGCCTCCGCCGCCAGCCCGGCGTTCCGCTTCGAGTTCACTGCCACCTGGAACGACGTCGTCGCCAAGGCGAAGCGGATCAGGGCCGGCGGCCACGTCCGCATCGTGCACGCTTCGGCGAGCATGGTCATCGGCGAGGTGCGCGGCGACCACGACACCTACGAGACCGGCATCCAGCGTCCGGTCGGCAAGCGGCAGACGATCCAGCACTGGGCGTGCGGCTGCCCGTGGGCGAGCTTCCACCAGAAGACAGCGGCCAGGAGCTTCAACGGCCGCCCGTGCTCGCACGTGATGGCCCTCCAGTTCGAGGCGCAGGCGCGCGGTATGTTCGGCCGCCAGTTCAGCTCCGACGCCGAGGTGCCCGCCTGGGCGCCGCAGAGCGTCGTGGTGAAGTCCTGGCCGCCGTACGAGGGAGAACCGCACGCCGGCCGCTGGCGTGAGGAGTGGCGCGCACCACTGGCGCACCTGCGCCGCCCCGGTGGCGCGCCAGGTGCACCAGGCGACGTCCTTGGTGCGCCAGTGGTGTGCGCCACCGCCGCACTGGTGCGCGCCGGGGAGGACCCCGCCGAGGTCGGCGCGCTCCAGGTGCTGGCCGGGATGCGCACCGAAGCAGAGACGTCTTCGGTGCTGCGCGTCGCGTGCATGGGGAATTCCATCGCAGCGAACGGAAACGGACCGGAAGGGGACAACCCAGATCTTTCTTTCCTCCGGTGGGCCAGCCGTCTCTCAGCCGGCTGTATCCGCCACGCGGGCTCGTTTTCGGCCGACGGGGCGAGCAGCAGCCAGATTCTTGCCTCCCAGATGGCTCCTGTGGTGGCATCCAAGCCCGACGCCTGCATCATCGGCCCCTGGGTGGTGAACAACCCGGTCCTCGGTGTTTCCTTCGACCGGACGGCAGCCGACGTTGAGAACGCCGTGCTGGCGCTTCGAGTCGCCGGGATAGCTCCCCTGCTGTCACTTGAGCCTCCGGCGCCTGACCAGGAGCGCTCTGCTTTCGTGCGGCAGTACAACGAATGGGCGCAGCACTTTGCCGCCAGGTCCGGCGTCCCGGTCGCCGACTTTTTCGCGTCGCTGACAGGTCGGAACGGGGACTGGGCCGAAGGTTATAGCGCTGACGGGATACACCCGACCGCTGCTGGTGCGCGGGCTATGGGCAGGACTGTTGCCGGGTTGCTGAATTCCCCGGCGGTAGTTATCCCGGCGCCCCTGGCGTCGCTGCGTTACGAAGCCGACCAGTCGAACGCCCCGTGGGGAAGCCAGAACGTCACCCAGAGCCCGCCGCAGAAGCCCTACGGGGCGACCTCCCCGCCGAACAAGGATCAGGACCCGGGCAGCTACGGCCCGCTCGCCGGGCCCGACCCGGAGAACTGGGGCGGCATCCAGGAAGACAGCGTGATGCAGATGCCGCTGTCCAACACCGCGTCGCACCCGGTGCCGGGCGATACCGCCTGGCCCGCTACAGAGGGCTGGCAGGACGAGGACCAGGACGACTTCCCGTACTCCGACCGCTCGGCCACGGCGGGACCGTCTACCTCGATCAGTCCCCGGGACCCGCAGGGCATCCGGATGGAGGAGGCCAGGGTCACCGCAGCGGGCACGCCGTTCCCGGTCAACGGCACCGTCCCGCAGCTCGACGGGGCCCTGGCGGAGCTGCACGACCGCCCGGAGCCCGCGCTGCCGGAGACGACCGGGGACGACGAGACCGCGAAGACGGCCGCCGCCGACGGAACGATCGGCGGGAACAGCGCCGGGACCGGAATGGGCCACGGCGCACCGCTGGACACCGCCGCGCTCGGGGAGTTCGGCGCGTCGGTCCGCGCCAGCTTCCGGCAGATGTTCGGCGGCACCCCGATGGGCGACCTGAACCGGGAGACCTCCCCGCAGGCCCAGCAGCCGTCGCCCGTCACCCAGGAGCCCGGCCTGGGGTCAATGGACGACGCTCTCAGTCCCGAGGACCCCTCGATCCAGACGATCGGCAACCAGCAGTGGTCCGGCGGCGGGGCCGACTCCGACGAGGTAGCAGTGCCTGCCGGGCAGTCGCAGGGCGGCATCGAGGACATCGTGGCTTCGTTCCAGCGGTCTGCGGCGGCGAAAGGCTACGCGGGCGGCGGAGGTCCGGGCCCGGCTGACGGCGACATCGCGGCGGCGGCGCGGCAGCACCTGTCCAGGACCGCTGACGTGCTGCCGAAGGAAGAGGCCGACGAGCTGGTCAGGGAGGGGGCAGGCAGCCGGGCCAGGAACCTGGACCTGCTCCGCCTGGAGGGCACGCATTACGAGGACGAAGACGAGGACCTGGCTAGGAAGGGCATCAGCTTGGACAACTACGACGACGACGTGATCTTCGCGTGAGCGGGCTCGCGTACCGGATGGACCAGCTACACCGCGATGTGATCGCGTCCGCCGACCCCTACCTGGGGCGCGGGGTGTTCCTTGCCGCTCCCGGGATGGAGTGCGAAGAGATCACCGGGAAGCTCGCCGAGCGGCTGGGGATGACCGTGCCGGCCGTTGCCTGGGACGGTATCGGCGCGTGGGTTGACCTCGGCGGCGTGCCCGGGATGGATGCTCAGGAGCTGGAGTCCAGGTGGGGCGCGACTCCGTAGCCGGCTGTGCCGTTTTGACTGACGACTGGAGGGGGTCCGGATGACTACGGCGCTGTCCGTTCTGGGGGCGCTTGGCGGGTTTACCGCCTTTATCACCGGGGTGACGCTCATCCTGCGGGCGATTTTCAAGCAGGTAAACGCGACTGAGAAGAACACCACAGCCACGGAAGACCTGACAGAGAAGGTCGGCAGCCTCTCGGAGAAGTTCGGGCTGCTGGACACCAGGGTCACCATCCTGGAAGACCATGACCGCAGGAACGGGGTGAGACCCCATTCGTAAGCTGCTTCTCATCAACCTGAGCCCGGCGACGAGGGCCGTCATCGTGGCCGCCGTGCTCATCTCCTTCATCGTCGGCGGCGTGGTCCTCGACTACCTCGTCGCCGGCTACCGGGCCGCGCAGGCGGTGCAGCAGTCCGTGGGGCAGTCCGAGCAGGCCCTGTGCGGGATCATCGACCTGGTGACAGCCGTCCCCGAGCAGCCTCCGGCCGACCCGGAGGCGAACCCGTCACGGGTGACGTCGTACCGCTTCTACCTGGCGTTCGTGTCTGTCGGCCGCAAGTACCACTGCACAGGGAACTAGCTGTCGTCCTCGTCGTCGCCTGTGTGCTGCGGTGCACCCGGCGCCAGGGAGCTGGGCGGCACGAAGAAGACGCCGCCTGAGTCCGGGAGGTCCGGGTAAGAGGGCAGCGTCTCCAGGTAGCGTCCCAGGTCGGCGTCCAGGGCCGGGCGCATCAGCTCTACGACGATGGTCGGCGGGTCGTTCGGGGCGCGCCTGCGGGGCCTCTTCTGCTGCGGGACCTGAACGGGGATGTTCCACGAGGGGTTCTCAGCCGTCCTCCACGGCGGCTTCTGCCCGGGCGTCGGGTCGGTCACATGGGAGGAGAACCTCCGATGCACGCTGGGGAGCTGGTCGGCGCGGACAGTCATCGGGTCCTGGTCCTTGTCGGTCCGCAGGTCGGTGACGTACTGGTCGGCCTCCCGCCCGGCAGCTTCCTCCCGCTGGCGGCGGGCCCCGGGGAGGAGCCTGCGCAGCCAGCCGAGCCAGTCCCTGCGCTCGGGCAGTATGAAGCCGTCCTCGCGCGGCATGGCCAGCGCGAGGACGGCTGCGGCGAGCAGGATGCCTGCCGCCGTCCAGTGATTCATCCCTTTTCCCTGCACACTCGCCCCATCCTGAACGCGCGGGACTCAGCGTCTGTCAGGTGCAGGCCGCACTTCATGCACCGCTCCTGGTTGTCCGCATAGGCCTCGCGGGCCTTGCTGATGCCCGCCTGGAGGATAGCGTTCAGGGCCAGGAACTGCTCGGGCCGCGATGCTTCGACCAGGCGTGGGTACTTGGTGTCGCCGCCGCCGATGACCCGCTTGACGAAGCGGACCCCGGGCTTCCTTCCCTCGGTCACCTTCCAGAAGTCCAGGTCGTTGCTCCCGGTCCGGGACGGGGTGGCGTAGAAGCCGCCCGGGATGTCCGCGATAACCGCCGGCGGCTCCTGGGCCGGTGCCTGGGGCGTCATGTTCTCCTCTGAGGTCCGCTGGCCGGGAAGGTCGGCGCACCTGGCGAGGTACCGCATTATCCCGTCGTACTGCGCCGGGTTGACCGGCTTCCTGCCGTCCACCAGGAAGGCGGCAAGCTTGTGGTCCTTGTGCGCCGCCGTCGCGGCGATCTTCTCGCTCATCGCCTGCCCGGTCATGTCCGTGCCTACCACTAGAGCCATCTTCTTCTCCCTGGTCATCCCTGCGTAGCCTCTGCTCTGCGTTCGCTGGACACGACAATAGCAAGAAAAGCTGTATTCAGCAACGAGTTTCCCCGGTTCCCCGGAAGAGAGGAGAGCAGACCGGGAGGACCCGTGCGCAAGTATGCGTCGCTGGAGGTGCTGGAGGCGTGGCAGCACCAGCCGCGCGCCCGGCTTGAAGGGAACCGGATCGTCCGGACCGCACACCGGGTGGCATTCGACTACGAACCGCGCCAGGGGTACCTGTACGTCCGTTCCAGGATGATCTCCAGCCGGACGAACGACAACCACGACACGTTCCCGGCCGAGGAAATCGAAAAGGGATATAAGTCCTTTTTGGGCAAGCCGGTTTTTGTCAACCACCACAACGCGAACCACCGCCGCGCCCGGGGCGTCATCGTCGCCGTTGCGCTGCACCGCGACAGGAACCCCGACGGGACGCCCGACACCTGGGTCGAGGGCCTCCATGAGATCGACGCGGTGAAGTTCCCGAAGCTGTCTAAGGCGATCCTCGCCGGCCGGGTCAACCGCACCTCGATGGGCGTGGACGTGGACTGGTCCACCTGCTCGGCCTGCGGCAACAAGGCCACCAGCCCCGCCGAGTACTGCAAGCACCTGCCCGCGCTGAAGGGCAAGAAGATCCGGCAGCGCAACAAGGTCACCGGCAAGGTCGAGGAGAAGCTGATCCACGAGGTCTGCGCCGGCCTCAGCTTCTTCGAGAACAGCCTCCTGGTGGAAGACCCCGCTGACCCGACGGCGTACCTGCTCGGCAAGCCCGACTCCCGGGGCATGGCGAAGGCCGCCGCGAAGACCGCAGCGGCCGGGGACCCGGACTTCCGCGACCACCTCGGCAACACCTGCCGGAACTGCGGCGACCCGGTGGCCTTCCTCCCCCGCACCCGGACAGGGAAGTACCCGGACAGGTTCGTGCACGACTCGGCGCGCCTCTACGACCACCAGCCCGACCCGGCGGACCCGGGCAGCCGGTCAGGGAAGCTGATGCCGGGCACCTTCGGCGGGACCCGCTGCGCGGTCTGCGGCGGCGACGTGAAGATCAACCTGCGCGCCCTGCACACCGACACGGGCGGCTGGCACCACGGCGACGGCATGAAGCGCGATCACCCGGCGGTCCCGCTGGACGCCCGCTCCGTCTACGACTCGGTCCCCGGCACACGGGCGCAGTACGACCAGGCGCGGAGCCAGATGAGCGACCACATGCACGGCCTGTTCGAGCAGCTCGAAGGACGCCCGCTGCCCCGCCGGCCGCGCGGCGACGAGGGGCAGATGCCCCCCGACCCGTTCACCGCCGCCAGGCGGAAGAAGCCCCAGGGCAAGCCGGTGCGCGGCTACGGCAGGGACCCGAAGTTCGACGGGGTGGCCCTCAAGAAGGACCGCAACGGGTTCTACGTGCACACTCACAGGTCGAGGAGCGAGTCCTACCCCACAGTCGATGACATCCCGGACGCCGATATCGACTACATCCGGTCCACCGGGGCGAAGGCCGAAGGCGGCGATCACCCCTGGTTCATGAACCACCCGGTCTCCCCGCACCACATCGTCCACGCCTATAACGACTCCTCCGACGACGAGCGGGCACTGGGCGACCGCTGGTACTCCGACGCCCACCACGTCGCCAAGGTCATCGGCAAGGGGGACTCCGCCCTCGGCGCCGGGCTGCTGTCGGCCTACTCCCCCCGCACGATGTGGCCGGTCAACATGTTCAATGCCAGCCGCGCCGCCCAGGGGGATCCGCCCGGCCCCGGCAGCGGCGCGCTCGGCGACCACCAGCGCAAGGCGATCCGCATCCTCGGCGGCGAGCACCACTCCAAGGTCCTCACCGCCCCGAAGACCGCCGCGTTCGCGCACCTGATCGAGCACGGCGGCGACACCGACGAGGACCGCAGGAGCGGCCGGGAGCGCGTCGTCATCGACCGGCACGCCATGTCGGTGGCCACCGGGAAGCGGCTGTCCGACGAGGACATGAAGAGCGCGCCCGTCGGTCAGGAGCAGCACTACGAGCACGTCGCCAACGCCTACCGCGAGGCCGCGCACCACATCTCCACGGCCACCGGGCGGCAGGTCAGCCCCCACCAGGTGCAGGCAGCGACCTGGCTGCGGCAGATCAGGAAGAACACCGAGGAGGACTCCTCGGGAACCAGGGGCGGGGGCGGCAAGGGCCGCGTCCAGATGGGCGAGAACAGCCGCCAGCGCTGGGTGGAGCACCATCACGAACACCACCCGGGCAACATCCCGGAGGAGAACATGCACTACCACGGCTCGTCGGCCCAGCCACCGCCTCCCGGCGCTCCCTGGCCGGCCGGAGGTACCCACTGCGCGATGTGCGGCGGCCGTCTGGCCCACCCGGGCAACCCGAGCGGGAAGCCCGTCAGCCGGTCCATGCCGATGATGTGCCAGGACTGCTCGGGCCGCGTCCAGGGGCACGGGGCCGACACCGGCATGCCCGGCTACATGAGCCCCGCCCAGGCGCGGGAGACCGTACAGGACTCGCGTGCCTGGGACCTGGCCGGCGACCGGCTGCGCAGCTCCATGTCGGTGCGCAAGGAAGCGTACGGGGAGACGCGGGTCCCGCCGCAGGTGGACACCCTGCGGATGGACGAGTGCCCGGTGTGCGGGGAGCACAACGTCTGGTCCGGCAGCAGGTGCCCTGTCTGCGGCTTCGTGGTACCGCCGTCGGTTTTCCGGGACCCGGACACCGACAAGGCGAAGGAAGTCCGCGAGCAGCTCGACAGCTCCGGCGAGGTCGATGTCCCGGGCGACCAGGCGGACGCCGGCCAGCCAGACGCGACGCTGCCGACCGCCCAGGTGGGCAGCGGCGACGACGCCGACGACCAGCTTGTCCACCCCGACCAGATCGCCCCCGACGGGGTGCCGACCGTCCAGGGCGGCGACGACCCGGCGAATACCGACGGGCTGCCCCCGCAGGACGAGGACGAGGCCCAGGCCGAGGCGGAGGCGGAGGTTCCCGAGGGGTCGGTCCCCGTCGGCGACGTGCCGCCCGACGAGGCGGACCTGGAGGACGCGGGCGACGAGGGCGAGGAGATGTTCGCCGAGGAGCTGATCTGCCCCGCCTGCGGAACCACCTTCGAGGCAGATGCCGCCGCCCAGCCGGGCGTCCCCTGCCCGGCCTGCGGGATGGCCGCGCTCCACCCGGTGGACGAGGAAGACGGCGACGTAGACGAGGAAGAGCAGGACCCGGGGGCGGTACCCCCGGAAGGAGCAGAAGACCCGTCTGACCCGGACGAGGAGCCCGGGGACGAAGAGGACGAGGAAGACGAGGACAAGGACATGCCAGCAGACCGCAAGACGGCCGCCGCGCTCGCGCAGGCCCAGGCGCACCGGATCGCCGAGCTGAGCGCGCAGAACGAGGTCCTGTCGGCCCAGCTCCGCTTCCTCGCCTTCGCTGCGGGGATCGACCGGGAGCTGGCCGAGGTCGGCCGCCGGGTGATGCGCCGCCACGCGGACGTCCTCAACCCGGCGTCCCCCGTGCCCGACCCGCCGGAGGCCCCGCCGACGGAGACGACCGAGCAGGCGCTCCAGCCGGAGACGATGGACAACGCCGGGCGCCCCGGGACGACCCCGGGCGCGAACTCGCGGGTGCCCGCCGCGCAGACCACCACGGCGATCACCCCGGGCGTGGAGATGCAGACGCCCCCGGCGACCAACCTGATCGACGTGACCGCCCCCGTGCAGGGCACCAATCCCAGCCAGGACGGCGGCGTGCCGCTGGAGCAGCGGCGCATCGAGACCGACGTCCGCATCGACCCCGACCCGCTGAAGGCGCACGGCCCCGGGATCGGCGGCCAGGGCGACAACGGCTCGGCCTTCCCGTGGATTCTCGACGCGCGCCAGCCGGGCCAGCAGGGCGGCCAGCCTTCCGGGTCGGCAGACGAGGCCCAGGCGTCCCGGCGGACGTTCGCCTCCATCCGGCTGGCGAAGCTCCGGGTGCTAGCCGGGCTCGCCCAGGGCGACGAGCTGGCGGTGGCCGAGCGGATCGAGCGCGACGCCTCGCTGGCCACCCCGGTCATCGAGCACGAGATCGGGGTCCTGTCCCGCATGCCGGTCATCGATCAGCGGCAGGCGGCCCGGCCGGTGCAGCGCACCGCCGCCCGGTCGGTCCCGTCGCTCGCCTCGGTGGGAGCCGCGTCCCAGTACGCGCCCGCCGCCGGGGACTACGACCTCGACGCCTCCGACATCTTCGACTGATGACCTACGCCCTGACTGTCGGTTCCGGCACCGACTCGGTCGTGATGCCGAACGGCCTGCGCTACGCGGCGGAGGGGGCCTTCACGCTGTCCGACCGCCAGTTCGGGCTGCTGACCGCCGGGGCGAAGGAACTGCTCGCAGCGGGCGAGGGGGGCACCTCGACGGGCTACCTGGGAGGGACCGTGAGCCATCAGGTGACGATCGCCGGCGGCCTGGACAACGTGGTGCTGCCCAACGGGCTGCGCTACACGGCGGGGGCCGTAGCGGTGCTTTCGGACGAGGAGTACTCCCTGATTCCCGCCGGCGCGCTGAGTTCTCTTTTCTCTTCCAACACGACGTCGCTGACATGACGGTGCCTTTTGCGCCCGCAGCCCCAGAAGGAATAGCAGGAGGGCCTTACGGCCCGGCCGACCAGACACGGAGTAAAGGCCGATGATTCGCACCTACCTCTCGAACGACTACGTGAAGAGGACGATCAGGCCTCTTTACTCCTGGACGCAGGCGACCCCCAAGTCGTGCTTCCTGGACCCGGCGTGGACCCGCGCGGTGCCGATCTGGCCCGGGATGGGATTCGTCCGCAGCGGCGGCGACCTGGTGACCCTGGCGGGCGCGAACAGCACCCAGATGGGCTCCAAGACGATGACCGGCACCGCCTACTCCGGCAACGCGGGCACCACCACGGCACTGGCGAACTCCCTGCCCATCTACGGGCTGGGCGCGCTGTACGTCGGCGGGGACGGCATCGACGAGCTGCTCTACGCGGGCATCAACGCCTTCGCGGTGTGGGTCCTCGGGCCCGACGCGGAGTTCGAGATCCTCGCTCCCGCGTTCGACGCCACCCAGACCTGGACGGACCCGTCCGACGGCTCCGGCGCCGCCCTGGTAGGGGTGTCCACCGCCACCTCGAACCAGGGGATGCTCGTCCCCCTCACGGGAGCGGGCTCGGCTACCGTCTCCGCCCCGGTCGCGCGGCTGCTGAAGGTCAACAGCTCCACCAAGATCACCATCGGCGGCCTTGAGCCTTACGCCGCCGCGCAGCTCACGGCCAACACCAACGCGGGCCGGGACTAACAGGACACGCGGGAAGCAGGAAAGGGAACACCATGACCGAGCTGGCGACCACTTCGGCCGGCGGGCAACTGGCGCTGGCTCCCGGCGGCGGCCTGCGGCCCCGCGTGGCATCGCGCAAGTCCGACGACTACGTTGCGCAGATCGAGGCGCGGCGCTCGCGGAACAACGGCGTCTCGCTGACCCGCGAGGCCAAGGTCCGCAAGATGGCCTTGATCTTGTCGGACGAGATGCACGGCTTCCGCCGGCTGGGCGTCGGGATGGTCGGCCCCATCCAGCTCAAACTCCGGTACCAGGGCATCGTCCGGAACGTGCTGGTCGAGGACCCGGTCACCCCGGGCACCCCGGTGGAGTACGACGTCTGGGACGACCTCGGCCAGGCCTACATCCTGTCCGGCACCGAGGGCGAAGTCCGGGTCACGCCGTTCGAGGGCAAGCGCATCCCCGTCCGGTTCTTCCGGATCGCGTCGCGCCCCGCGCTCCGCAAGGAGGACCTGTTCTACCTGCGGATCAACGCGGTCGAGCAGGCGCAGGACGAGACCAAGCAGGCCATCCTCAAGCAGGAGGACGCCCGGCTGCTGGTGCTCCTCCAGGCGGCGATCACCGACTACGCCACCCGCCCCGACCACGTGGTCACGCCCAACCACAACATCACCGAGGCGTCCGGCTACCTGACTCCCGGTAGCCTCTACAGCGCGGTCGCCATGACCGACCTGCACGAGCTGCCCTCAGCCCGCATCCTGATCAACCCGTTCGACTACCGGGACATGTTCAGGTGGGACATCAACCAGACGGGCTGGGCCTTCAAGGACCGGGTCGTCGCGGGCGAGACCATCACGAGCTTCGGCGAGTTCCAGATCCAGCGGAGCATCATCGTCCCGCAGGCCAAGATCTTCCTCGCTCCCGAGCCGAATTTCCTCGGAGTTTTCCCGATCCTGTACTCTTTGGATGTCGAAGAGAACCACAATGTTGAAGCATTCTGGAAGGGATGGGTATTCGACGAAATGATCGCGATGTCGATTCTCAACCCAAGAGGCCTAGCCTCCATCACGAAGAGCTGAGTCTTTCTTGCTCATGACTCTACGAAGGTTCTGAGCAAACAAGACGCCAAACACTCACCTCTTCCGGTATCCTATCCGGAGGAGGTGGGTGTTTGTCATGGCACCGAAGTCTAAGAAGGATCAGTACATCGATGAGGTCAAGCGCCTCTATATCGACGGCCTGAAGTCTCTCGGCGAGATCAGCGAGATCCTCGGCCCGAGCGTTCAGACGCTCTCACGGTGGCTCGGTGAAGAGGGCATCGAACTGGCCACCCGGCCGAGGAACCCGAACGCCGGGCGCAGCGAGGCCGAGCAGCAGAAGATCAACGAGAGGATCGCCGCTCGCCAGCGAGAGCGCATCGGCGCTGGCGGCCACCATGGCGGCCGGTCGCGCGCGATCGACCGCGAAGACCGGGAGTGCGAGAATCCGGCTTGCTCCGAGATTTTCGAGGTCCCCGTCACTTCTCCGCAGCGGTTCTGCGGTCTGACGTGCGCCAGGTCCGTCGGAAACAAGGACCGCTGGGCAGACAAGAAGAAGATGACCACCTGCCCGTGTGGTGAGGTCTTCTACAGTCCCTACCCGAAGAAGTACCACTCCGACGAGTGCCGGGCTCAGTACGCTGCTAAGCGCCAGAAGGACCCGGCCAACACCCTGACCGGCACCTGCCAGAACCCGGGGTGCCCGCGCGAGAACAGCCAGTTCACCTACCCGAAGTCCCAGGGGCACCGACGCTACTGCTCCGACAAGTGCTCCCAGGAGCACACCAGGCCGAACGAGCCGCTCAATGGCCTGGAGGGAGCTTTCAGGGGACTGTGCTACCTCCTGGATGTCGGATGCCGCCGTCCCGACGGTAGCGAGCAGGTCACCTGGGGAGAGCGCGGCTCTTACGCACCGGACTTCATCTGCGAGTGGCGCGGCGAGGTGATCGCCGTTGAGACCAAGGGTGATCACTGGGTCAAGGAGGACACCGAGCCGAAGCACGCGGCCTGGCGCGAGCAGCGCGGTCCTCTCGCGATGCTGTTCAAGGACGACCTGCGGACGCTTCGTACCGCGCCGTCGGCCGACCGCTTCTGGTCGATGCTGCGCTACCGGGCGACAGGAGGATCTTCGCTGTTGAGATTACAGCTTTTCTTGATATAGTCACGGCATCAGGGAAGTGACTGATCCCACGGAGCGCCGCCCTACGGGAGCGGAACGCCATGGCACGCAGCACCCCGTCCGGTACTCAGACGAGGAGACAGCAATGCCGCAGATCATCAGGACCGCCGAGGAGATCGACGCTGCCAGGGACCGCGCCCAGAAGGCGGCGTTCGACGCCGAGGACGCCGGGGACACCTACGACGCCGCCGAGGCCGTGTACGGCTTCATCCAGTGGATATTCGGGGACTCGGACACCGACCCGACCCTGGAGATGGCCGAGGAGGACTAGGCGGTACCAGCAGAGAGCCGGCCCGGTGATCCGGGCCTACTCTTCTCATTACAGCTTTTCTTGATAAGCTGTCCTCCATGAACGACAGATTGAGCGTAACGCTCCCCGACGGCACCAAGTGCTGGATGTACGCAGACCAGTTGACGTCCCGCCCGGTGAACGAAGCCGCAGACTGCGAGTGCCGCCACACGTGCGCCGAGGACCCCGCCACCGCCTGCTCGCTGTCCGGCGACTGGCACGTCCACCCCGGCGAGCCGTGCCCGGTCCACCCCGACGCGCCCGGCGACCGCTGATGACCCCCGAGGGGAAGCGCCGGCACTACGCCGCCGAGCGCGTCATCTACACGGCGGTGAAGCTGGAAGAGGCGGCACTGCTCGTTCGCATGCGGACAGAGGACCTGGAGAGGAGGCTGCGCGCAGCCGTTGACTGCGGCATCCTTCCGGACGACCTGAAGGCGATGACCCGGAACCCGGACGGCACCGACGCCGGGGCCATTATCGACCGCGTCTACCGCGAGTACCTAGACGACGAGTTCGAGGTGACCGGCCGGGACACGGTGATGTACTGCCTGGCGCACAAGCGCAAGGTGACCTGGCTTCCTGGCCCCGCCTGGTGGATTCACGACAACGACCTGCCGCTCACGGGCAGCCTCGGGGACCCGAGGAGCTGCGCATCGATGTGGAGCGCACCCTCTCCTATTGAGGTAGCCAGGAAGGCAGCATCATGATCAGCAAGGACGCGGGCGCGGCCATGGCCCTCGCCTCCGGCATCCGGAACTGCAAGCAGTACGACGAGGAACTCTGGCCCAGCGTCGTGACCCGGATCATCACCGACCTCGACGAGGCGGGGCAGCAGGAGGCCGTAGACTGCATCGCGCACCTGCTCGGCGACCTGTGGGACCAGCTCCCCTACACTCCTGAACTCCGGGACAGCATCACCCGGATGGCGTCATCCCTGGAGAAGCCATGACCTACGAGGAAGCCGAGGCGCTCGCCCGCCTGGTCAGCCTGTGGAACGGCAGCGCGGTCACGCTGACCTGCGCGGCCGACGTCATGCACGAGCTGGAGGAGACCGAGTACGACGGCGCGGAGGCGCCCGAGGTCCAGGTGGTCCCCTGGTACGAGCCCGGCCAGTGGAAGCTGACCCGGCACGACTCCTGCGACGTGGTCGGCGGGAAGACGATCGAGGACGCGGTCATCGTCAGTCACAAGAACTGCACCGTCCTGGCGGAGTCATGAGGTTCTCCTTCCTCGTGGACGTCGAAGTCGAGGACATCGAGCCCGGCAGCGACCAGGACAGGCCGCCCGCCGGGTACGCTCTCGCCGCGCTGAACGCCGCCGGGCTGCCGGACGCCTGGCAGCTTGACGGGTTCGCGGACCTGCCCTGGATAGCGGGCATTACCTCGGTGGAGCCGGCATCGGCTATGACGGGCCGCAAGCAGCGTAGCTGAATACAGCCTTTCTTGATAAGCTACTCTCATGACAAACGACAACGGGGCCGGCCTCCGGGCGCTCTTCCACGGCCTGTGCACCTTCTGGGACATAGAGATCTGGGACGGGGAACAAGCCGGGGAGATGCCCGGCCCGTTCGACTTCTACCTGCCCTACGGGGCGGGCGTGTTCGTCGTCATCGCCCCCGGACCAGCCGACCGCCAGGCCGAGATCGGTGCCCTCCGGCAGCGGAAGGAGCAGTTCGTCGTCCTGGACCGCGACGACCTGGACAACCTCCGCCTGGCCAGCGGCCCGGAGGAAGCCAGCGAGACGATCGGCAACTGGATCGCCTACGGCACTCACGGGGCCGTGATGCGCCGCCACCCCGGGACCGCCCCGTGAACAGAAGGCAGGGAAGCAGCGTGACTACCAACCTGAGCCAGGCCGTCCGGGACGCGGGGGCGTGGCTCGCGCTGCTCGAAGACAGCCAGGACGAACTCGACGTCACTCTCCTGAACGCCTGGCACTACCCGCCCCTCACCCTCGGCACCATCCGCGTCCTGTACGACCTGGCCCACGAGATCAGCGAGATCAGCGAACGGCACATCGCGGAAACAGTCGCCCGGCGGGAGGCGGCAGCCCCTCGAACGTCAGTCCCTCCCGGTAAAATACAAGGTAACTAGATAAACCAGGAGGAAAAATGGCCGCGTACTCTCCGGCGTCCGCACCAGCGAACATCATCAACCACATCACGGTGATCGCGGACGAGTCTTCGTCCATGAACCACCTGACAGAGACGCTGATCAAGGTCTTCAATAACCTGATCGCTCACCTCGCCGCCCAGTCCAGGTCCAACGGGCAGGAAACACGGATCACCGTCTACTTCTTCAATTCCCGGGGTACCAGCCGCTGCGTCATCTACGACATGGACGTGCTGCGCCTCCCGACAATCGACGGCCTCTACAGCCCCGGCGGCATGACCGCACTGATCGACACGGTGCTGCTGTCGGTCGAAGACCAGCGGCTGATCCCGCAGAAGTACGGCGACCACTCGTTCCTCACCCTCGCCCTCACCGACGGGCAGGAAAACAACAGCAGGTGCACCTCCTCCGAACTCACCCGCACGATCGAGTCCGCACCGGAGAACGAGACCTACGGCGTGTTCGTCCCCAACCAGATGGGCGTGCACGAGGCCAAGAGGCACGGCTTCCCGGCAGCCAACATCTCGGTGTGGGACGCGAATTCCGCCCAGGGGATGGAAGAAGTCGGAAAGGTCATGCGCGACCTCTCCGACGCCTACATGGAAGGCCGCACCAAGGGCGTGCGGGGCTACAGCGCCCGCTCCGGAGGCGGCCTGTTCAGGATGCGCGACTTCACCGCCGCCGAGGTGACCACCGCCCTGGAGCCCCTCGCACCTGACACCTACGTGGCGCTGAACGTCACCCACGACGGCCCGATCCGCGAGTTCGTCGAGGCGGCCGGCCTGATCTACGTCAAGGGCAGTTCTTTCTACCAGCTCACCAAGGCTGTGAAGGTGCAGTCCTACAAGGAGGTCGTCGTCGAGCACCAGGGGAGCTTTTACACGGGCGACGCAGCCCGGCAGATTCTCGGGCTGCCTGACTACGAGGTAACAGTCCAGCCGGCCCGCAAGCCTGGCTGCACGATCTTCTTCCAGAGCACGTCGGTGAACCGCAAGCTCTTCGGCGGGACGCGGCTCCTGGTGATGCGGTAGCTTGCCCCGGTGCCGGCAGACAAGACTCCGTTCCCCGGTGTCGCACGCGGAAGGTGAGGAGGACAGATGATAGGACAGGACAGCGACGCGGCGGTCCTCGCGTCCCTGCGGGCCGAAGGTCCCTGCACCGTGACCGTGAAGCAGCTCGCGGCCAGGACCGGCCTCCCCCGGGTCACCGTGCGCACCTCGGTCACCGTCCTGGCGCTGGACGGCCTGGTGTGCGTGATCCCCAACGAGGGCGAGAGCGCCTACATGATCCGGCACCTGCACGCCGGCCCGGGGTCCTGCGAGCATTCCCTCGGGTGCACCATCCAGGAGGAGGGCGCGTCCTGAGGAGGCGGTAACGAGAGAGCCCCGGCGGGCGGTCCGCCGGGGCTCCTCTGTGCTCAGGACATAACGTACCAGACAGCACCAGCGAAGCGCTTTATGATTTCAATATGCAGGACAATATGCAGCGGGACGAAGCACGCAAGGTTCTCCGGAGCGCCCTGTGGCTCGCCCGGGAACAGGCCGTGGGGGACCTGGAGGAGAAGAAGATCGCCCGGGAGCGAATCACCGACCTGGAGGCCCGCATGGGCATCGGGATGGACAGCCAGCCGACCGCCGGCGACCTGCGGGAAGTGCTCGGCGACGGCGACGCGGAGATCAGGGCGGCCCTGGCGGCCTGGTAATTCAGGGTCCCGGCCCCGTCCCTCAACGGGACCGGGACCCCGGGGGGCGTGCATCCGGTCTCGGGCCGCTTGAAACCGGGAGCACTATGCCGTTATTACACCATTATTACTGACAGAGAGCAAATGATTACTCCAAGTAGTGAAAATAGCGAATGGTTCAAGTCCACGGACAGCTTCGCGAACGGCAACTGCGTCGAGGCGATGCGCTCAGGCGACACCGTGCTGGTCCGGAACAGCAGGAACCCGCTCGGCGCCGTCCTCAGCTTCACCCTCGCGGAGTGGGAAGCGTTTATCGGCGGGGCGAAGCTCGGCGAGTTCGACCTGGACGAGGACGGAAAACTCGCCCGGTCAGACCCCCAGTGACTCCGACGGCTGCTGGAACCCGTAAGCCGCCGGCGGCGGCTCCTCCTCCGGGATCAGCGGCCCGTTCACCTGCTCGATGAAGGCGTAGTCGGCCGGGACGCGGGTGTAGGTGCCGAGCACGGAGGCCAGCTCCCGGTGCGGCGGCGGGATGACGTACGCCACCGACGCCTTCGGGTCCTCCAGCGCCGCGCTCGCCAGGTTGTAGGAGATCCCCGCCGACGCCTGCCACGGCGACGCGAACCCGGTGCGCAGCGTCGTCCGGTCCGGCACCGCGAGCTGGTAGCGGCGCCCGTCGGACCGGAAGAAGTAGTCCAGCGTGTTCACCCGGAAGTCCGGCGTGGACTGCACCGTCACCTGCCCGGTGTTCACCGTGCCCTTCGCGGTGCGCTGCTGGTTCTGGTCGGTGTCGGTCAAGATCGCGGGCCGCACGAGCAGCGCCCGCAGTCCCGGCACCTGCGCCGGGCGGGCCGCGATCACCTGGGTGCCGTAGCACAGGGTGCAGCGGAACTGGTTGCCCTGCCCGTAGGCGGCGCTGATCTGCGCTTCGGTGGCCGCCGTCGGCCAGCCGAGCGGCAGCGCCGTCTCCGGGGCGATGTCGCTGACCGTCTTCGCCGGGGTGTAGCAGCGGGTGCACCGCTGCGCCAGGCCAGCGCCGATGTCCAGGGGCCGCCACATCAGGGCGAACATCACCAGCTCCCCGTACTGCCACAGCGCCTGGGCGTGACGCTGCCGCTCCTGGACGACCGTCCAGCGCTGCGCGTCCCGCTGCCAGGTGGGCTGCTGGCCCTTCGGCCGGACCGGGAACGGCAGCTTCGGCTTCGTATCCGCCGCCGCGCACAGCGACGGGGAGCACGCGAACGCTGCGGCCCCGTGGACGATCCCGGCGGGGACCGGCGTGAAGACGCCCGGCGCCCGGAAGGCCGCCTTCGGGAACGCGGTCCCGTGCGCGGTCCCGGCGAGCTTCGCCCCGGCGGACAGCGTTCCGTGCCCGGCGCGGCTGAGCACCGCCGTCCCGGCCAGCGCCGGGGCGGCATACAGCCGGGCCCCGGGCAGGTCCTGGCCGGCGGCGTGCACCTGGGCCTGGGCGGCGAGCTGCGCGCGGGTGACGGCGGTGCGCAGCGCGTGCGCCGACAGGGCGGCGGCTGACGCGAGAGAGGCCGCCCCGAAGGTCTTCCGGACCCCGGCCGCCCGCAGCGCGGCGGCAGCCTCCAGCGCCGCAGCACCCAGCTCGGTCTTGTGGGCCGCCCCTGCGGCGGTAAGGGTGCCGGCGGCGCTCAGGTGCCCCCTGGCGGTCCGGGAGAGCACAGCCGGGCCCGACAGCGCTGCCGAGCCGTGCATGGCAGCAGCGGCGTGCTCCGTGGCCTTCGCGGCGGCACTGACGGAACCCGGCGCGTGCAGCCCCGCCGAGGCGTTCGCTGTGTGCTTCCCGGTGACCGTCAGCACCGGAGCGGCAGCCAGGTGAGCGGCCGACGCCGACGTCGCGGCGGTCAGGTGCCCGGCGGCCGACAGGACTGCCGACTCGGTGACGTGCAGCAGCGCCGAAACGGCCATCGCCGTCGAAGCGGACAGGCGAGACGAGACGGTGTCGGTGACGTGCGCGGCAGCCGAGAGCTGGGTCCCGGCGTACAGCGCCGCCTGGCCCGGCATGAAGTACCGGCCGGAGACGGTCAGGCTGGTGCCCGCGAGCAGCCGGGCGGCGCCCATCCTCCCCGGGACCGTCAGCACCGGAGCGGCAGCCAGGTGAGCGGCCGACGCCGACGTCGCGGCGGTCAGCGCGGAGGAAGCGTGCAGCGCGGCGACGGCGTTCTGCTGGATTTTAGCGGTCGCGGCGAGCGCCGGACGGGCGATCATCATCGGCACGGTGCCGCTGGCTGTCAGCGCCGTGGATGCCGACAGGGCCGCACTGGCGTTCTTGATGACGCGGGCGAGGACCGACAGCGAGGCGCCAGCGGACAGCGGTGCTTGCAGGGCGACGGCGCCGACAGTCCCCGACCCGGACATCTGCACGGACGAGCCGAGGGTCACGGCGGTGCCCAGCGTCCCGCTTCCCGTCAGGGGCGCCGCTCCGTTGTGAGTGACGGGCACGGGCTACTCCCGCCTCTCTGCGGGGTGCTTTTCCCCGGTCACGTGGCGGTACAGGTCGGCGGCGATCTTCCGCGCCGCCTCGGCGTCCGCCTGGGCTTTCCGGGCGGCTTCGCTGTTCTCCCGGCGCAGCCAGGCGAGGAAGCGCCGGATCGGCTTCTGGAAGACGAGGGTGGCTACTACGGTGATGACGAACTCGGCGGGCATCGCGCCGATGTTGGACCCCGCCCAGCGCCAGTACGCATCCCACCACTGCGGCAGCACGGCAGCCCTCCCTCGGTCTCATGTCTTCCGGGGAAAGCCGGAGCCCGCCTGCTCGGTGTAGCGAGGGGTGGCAGGCGGGCTCCGCGAGGGCCGTAAGGCGGGGAAGACCCTCGTCCGGCGAGGGGACGGGGACTCCGCGCTCGCCAGGTGCCAGGCTATATCAGGCGCCCGGAGAAAGGGCGTTACTTGTCGTAACGTTGTCGAGGCTGGAAGTAATGGCGGTATTGCACCAGGTGATGCCGTTCCACCACCACGGCTGCGGGGCGGCGCCCGGCATGAGGTACTGGGGACCTACCTGAACGGCGGCATGGCTGACGATGATCCGCTCCAGGGACGCTAGCTGCTCGCGCAGCAGCCGCACCTCGGTCTCAAGCTCCGCCTCGCGCTTAGCAGTCATGCACCTTCCGGGGCGAAGACCTCGGACAGGGCCTCAGCGGAGATGGTGAAGTGCGAGGTTGTCACCACGCTCGGCCCGGCCAGGGTCGATGACCCGTGTACCGTCCCGGGCTGCCGTCCCGCCCGGCAGGTATCGCACAGCAGGTCCTCCTGGGTGATCGGCGCCGGGCACGGGCGATCGGGGACAGCTTCGCACTGGCAGGCGGCAGGCACCGGAGTCATCCCGGAGGGTCCGCGCGCTTGAAGACCAGGCTCCCTTGCTCGGTGAGGGTAAGGCGCCACCGGCCTGCGGCCATGCTCCTCTCGGACTCCTGGACCGCCGTCATCTTCCGGCCCATCTCGCAGGCGAACAGGTCGCCGCCAAGCCGCTCGCGCAGCGGGTGCTTCAGCGTCCACCCGTCGTCGGTGATCTCGGCGACGTGCTCAGTCTCCTGGTCGGAGAGGATGTGAGTGACGGCCCCGGGATTCGGGCACTCCGGGTCTAGGCATTTGATCATCCCGCCGGACATCACGTGCAGGTGCGGGCCGCAGCCCATCGGGCAGTAGCCGACGACATCGCGGATCGGTGGCATGACGGTAATTATCCGCCATTCCCTCGCGAGGGGAGGAGCAACGAGTTGACCGCCCCGAAGTGGTAAGAGCCTGACTCTGGCAACGTGACGGCGAGACAGCAGGCCCAGGGCGCGTGTGCGACTTCCCGGCAGATGTCGCATAGGAAGTCCTCCTGGGTAGCTGGCGCACCGCACGCGGCTGCCAGGTTCTTCTGGCACTGGCAGGTGACCAGGGCGTGGCTCACCAGAACTCACCCGCTAGCAGCCGCGCGATCGTCTCGCGGGTCAGTTCCCCGGACTCGCGGTAGATGCGGTCGAGTTCCTTCCGCTGGGACGGCAGCATCGTCGGCAGCGGGAGGATGATCGACTCCAGGGTGTAGAGGCTGGCTATGTCGTCGGCCCAGTCGTCCGGGTCGCTTAGTACGGGATCGGCGGCTGCCACGGAGTCCCCTTGTGATCGTGGGTCTTGAGCTTGCAGTCGATCGTCTTGCAGCTCCGGGTCCGATCACAGATACGGCAGACTCGCTGGCCGTTCTTCGCGATCCGGGTGGTGCTCCGGGTGAACTTGTGGCCCCACCGGCAATTGGTCTTCGATCCGTTGTGATGGCGGCCGTGCCTGACAGTGTCCCTCTTGTTCGCGGAGTAAGTCTTCCAGAAGAGGTTCTCCAGGCGGCAGTTCTCCTTGTTGCCGTCGTCGTGCGCTCCCTCGCAGCCGCGAGGGCACTTGCCGCGAAAGGCAGTCAGCACCAGTACGTGGACCCGGTGGTGGGTGTGCTTTCCCTCCTTGGAGAGGGTGACCATCAGATAGCCGTTGGGGTCCCGGCGCGGGCGGATGATGCGCCCTCTGGTGGTGGCACGGGGAAGACTGTGCACGCGTCCGTCGTCGGACACCAGGTAGAGCCCTTCGAAGTCCGGAACCGGAGCCCACTTGCCCTCAGGTAGCTGAAGATCAGTCATGCACCAATGCTACATCGGATATCCGAAACGGACAAACCAGGATCAATACCATCTCGCCCACATACGAGGCCTGGCAGCCACAGACCCTGCGATCCTGGTAGGGGCGTATCTGCCATAGCTCCCTCCGGATACGAGAACCTTCGGGCTGCCTGTCATTATATGGCGGATCTTGAATACGTCCAGCAGGCCCTTCAGCTCGGCCATCTCGTCGCCGAGAGCCGCCCGCCAGCGGTCGGCGTAGTCCCGGCGGTCCATCCGGGCGACCGGCGGTCCTGAGAACGCCGGCTGCTCGGTGTAGGAGCGGATGAGCTGCTTGACGCACTCCACGTAGGCGTAGGAGGCCAGGAGGCCGCCCCAGAACTGGATCGGGTACTGCGGGCCGCCGTTGCCGTCCAGGGTGTAACTGCTCCACGGCTGGGCGACCGCGTTGATCTTCTGGAGGGCGATGCCCATCATCTGCGCCGCCCGGCCCCGCGACCAGTGCGCCTGGAAGTACTCCTGGGCGTTCGGTCCGCCCCCGGCCGAGTCGAAGAGGTCGGAAAACCGCACCCACACCTGGTCGTTGAGGAAATCCTGCATCTCCGGCGGCAGCACGTCGTAGGACGGGTTGGCCGGGCCGATCTCCAGGTAGGAGGCGTACTGCTGCCCGGCGCCGGAAACGGCGTAAGCCCAGTCCAGCTCCGCGTACCCCGGCGTCTGGGTGTCGGCACTGGACGGGGTGATCACGTAGGTGCCCGTCGCCTCGTGCGCCGCCGTGTACGTGTTGACCAGGGCCTCGCTGCCGTCCGGGTTCTGCATCAGCAGCCGCCCGGTCACCGAGGAGCCGTCCGGATCGGCGAGAACCCCGCCGATGTAAATCGCGAAGGTGAGCGGCGGCTGGGCGAACTGGGACAGGTAAGTGCGCTCCCGCCAGTCGATCAGCCCCGGGTCCACGGTCACGGCAGGCTCCCTAAAGGACGTTGCCGGAGGCGAAAGTGGAGATCAGCGCGATGATCTTCACTCCCTGGAGGTTGACTGTGCTGAAGTAGATGTGGCTGAGCTGCGTCTTGATCCCGATCTGGTGCTGGCCGGCCGCCACCGACGGGATCATCGCCAGGGAGGTGGCGCTGGACGCCACCGTGCCGCCGGAGTTGTACGGGTCGCCCGCGCACCGCACCTGCTCGGAGAAACCGCCCATGTTCGAGGGGGTGCCGTCGAACGTGACGGTCTGCGTCACCACCTGCCAGGCGTCCGACCCGTAGGTGTAGTTGGCGGTCGCGATGATCGCCAGGGCGCTGGGCCGGGGCGTAGTGAAGGTGAGCAGCCCGAAGCTGCTCGTCGAGCCCGGGTTCAGCCCCGCGTTCAGGTTGAAACCGCCTGCGAACACCGGGGCCGCGTCCCGCAGGTCCGTCCACCCGGTCGAGTTGTTCCAGTAGGAGAGCTGCTTCAGGTCGCTCATGAAGATGAGGCGGCCGTTCTGATTCGCTCCCCAGCTAGGGCGGGTGGTGGACGTGCAGATGTAGGTCCCCGGCGAGGCATCCAGGATCTCGTAGTTCGCGGTGAAGTCCGAGAGCTGGAACTGGTCGGACTCGTCGTTGAGCTTCAGCCCCAGGACCGTGCTGTAAGTGGCGATGTCAGCCTCCCAGGCCAGTGCCGCTCTTGATGGCCCCGCTGGGGAGGTAGATCGGGTTGACCGTGTTGGCCGGGTCGAGCGCCCCGGTGCCGACGTTGATCGAGCCCTCGCTGCCCGGCTGGGCCTCGGCGTAGTTCAGCGGCACCACGTAGGACGACCAGGCGGAGAACGCGCCGAGGCCGAGCTGGTTCCCGGCCGCCACCCGGAAGGCGTACCCCTGGTTGTAAGGGGTGGTCCCGTCCGGGTGGTAGATCACCGGGGTGTTCTGGATCAGGCCCTGGGTGAAGACCGCCGACACCGAGCTGGGGTCCGCCCCGTACCAGTAGTCCACCGTGATCGCGTCGCCCGCCTGGGCGTTCACCGATCCTTCGGCCAGCGCGACCGAGTAGGAGGTCCACGGGCCGGCGCCGGTCACCGTGACGGTGTAGTCGTAGCCGTACTCCAGCACCTGGCCGTCCGCCTGGAGCGGGTCTGCCTCGCCGCCCGCGATCTCCCCGGAGGTGAGGATCGACTCGGCCGAGGAGGTGACGTCCCGGACAATGAGCTGGGTCGGCGGGGTGAGGATGCCCGTCTTGGTCAGGTTCGTACCGGAGGTGTCCGCCGTCGGGGCCAGTGCACCGGAACTGGTCGGCGGCGCGGTCAGCGTCAGGCTCGTGCCGATCGCCGTCGGCGACCCGGCCGTCTGCTGGCGGGTGAAGGTGCTGCCGCCCGCCTGGGTGACGTAGGCGTACCAGCCGGTGGCGCTGGTCTTCGCCGGCGGAGACGGGACGGTGATCGTCGAGGTGGACCCCGTGGTGGTCACCGTGCCCATCGCCGAGGCGACGCTCTCGCCGTTGGCGTTGACGTAGGTGACCTTCACCCCGTAGGTGCCGGCGAGGACCGTGCCGGTGGTCGCCGCCGTGGTCGGAGCAGGGGTCGAGGGCGCGCCCAGTGCTGCGGCCAGCAGCACGAGGGTGTCGGACTGGAAGGTCGGCTGCCCGGCGGTGCCGCCGCCGGCCGGGGCGTCCTGCCCGTAGTTCACCGGCTGGCCGGTGTAGGGGACGTACATCGTGCCGAGGGTGGTGGACTGGAGCAGGTAGTACTGGACGTAGACCGTCCCCGAGGGAGCCGCCCAGGTGATCTTCGCACCCCGGTTGACGGCCGTGACCTGGGAGATGCTCGGCGTGCCCGGCACCGACACGGGCGGGTTGGAGTCCCAGTAGGTGGCGTCCCCGTAGCTGTAGCTGACGGCGACGTTGTTCCCGGCGGTGAAGTTCGTGCCGGCGGTGAACTCGATGTACGCCGCCGTGGTGGGGCCGGCGCCTGCCGTGGTGACGGTGTAGTCGGTGGCCGCCACCAGCGGGGTCGAGGTGGAGGTGTCCTCCACCGTGACCGAGGACGGCACCACGCCGGCCTGGCTGAAGTAGTAGGGGGTGGAGACCGCCGCCGCGCTGAACGTGTCGGTCTGCGACGCCAGCGCCGTCGGGGCGGCGGGCGAGCCGATGTAGCTGGTGTCGATCTGGGTGGCCGCGTACGAGGCATCGACCAGCACCGGGGTGTCGTTCACCTGGTTGCCCAGGATGTCGGTCAGGGTCGTGTCTTTGCTGGACGCGGCGACCCCGGCCGACGGGGAACGGTACCCGGGCGGGCTGGAGTACATCGACGGCACGAGGTCGGAGCCGCCCGAGACGGTGGTGTCCAGGGTACCGGACAGGTAGTTGGTGCTCGGGGTGAAGCTCTCCGGGAGGTCGCCGCCGTAGACGCCCTCGGTGTCCGGGGAGCCGGCGCCGGTCCAGCCGAAGGTGCCGGGCTCGGTCTCGGCGACCTTGTACTCCGAGCCGGGCGAGCCGGTCTCCGAGCTGGACTGGGTGCCGGCCGCCGGGTCGGTGAGGGAGCCGCCCGCCGCCTGGTCGCCGATTCCCGCCACGGTCGAGCCGGTGGTGGGATCGACGGACGCCTTGAAAGCGGTTCCCGTCGGGGCCGCGCCGGGCTCGCCTTCGAAGTCGCCCGCGTTGTAGGACGTGTCCGGGACGGTGCCGTAGCGGTAGGTGACCTGGGCGGTGTCGCCGTTCGCCGAGGCGGAGGACGAGGACATGCGGGTGACGGTCCAGGAGACCGTCTCCGGCCGCGTCCCGGTCATCGCCAGGGTGTAGTCGGTCCCTTCCACCAGGGCGGCGGAGGCAGTGACGTCGTACACCGTGATGACGTCGGCTGTCGGCGCCGCCCCGGCGGTCTCAAGGGCCGGGTAGGAGACGACGTACTGCTTCGACAGGGCGGCCGGGGTCCCGGACTCCAGCGTGATGGTGTCGGTCTGCTCGGCCACCCCGACCAGGGGCACGCCGTAGAAGTCGGCGGGGGTTGTCATCCGGCGCTCCGGTCAGTGGTCTCGTCAACGACGGTCATGGGACCGATCCCCGAGGCGTGGTTCTGCCACGGCGCGGTGTGATCGCGCCAGCGGACCGCCCCGCTCCCCGGGTCAAGCTCCAGTCCTGCCTCTTCCAGGGCCCGGCGGGCGCGCTCGGCGGCGTCGGTGACCCGCTGCCGGTCGCCGTCCGGGTCCCCCCGGTTGACGGTCAGCCCCGGGCTCGTCTGCACGACGTTCGGGGAGACAGCCTCGTCGTCCGGGTCCATCGCGCGCAGCGCCCACGCCAGGTCCGAGGCACGGGCGTAGTCGAACGCAGACGTTACCCCGCGCAGGCTGGTGTGGGGCGCGTCCGGTCCGGCGGTGTCCGAGGTGTCGTACGTCCCGGTCATCGCCGCGTGGTCAGGGTTGCGCCCCCATGCCATGTCAGAACCGCGTTCCGTCGTAGTCGTAGTCGCCGTCTTCGAGGACCCAGGGGCCGTCACCGCGCTTGAGGCAGTTGCCGGACAGTCCCTTGTGGCGGTCGCACAGCGGCGGCTTGCCGGTGTCGCCCTGGCGAACCGGAACCTGCTCGCCGCACACCGCACCGGGACGCGAGCCGGGGCCGATGCAGTTGACCACGGTGATCTCGTTGACGCCCGGGGAGTCGAGGACCTCCCGGTCAGCCATCTGCTGGGCCTGCACCCGGCGTGCGAAGGCGTCCGACTGGCGGCTCAGGGCCTGCTGCACGACCGGGTGGTCGGCTCCCTCGACGACGACGATGACGCCCCGGGAGAGGGCCCTCTGGAACGCGATGGTGCGGATCAGCGCATCGGGGATCGGCTGGACGTCCTCGCCGTCGGGGTGGCCCTTCCCCTGGAACACGACCTCGTAGTTCCGCTTGGCGTCGGCCGCGATCACCGTCGGCCCGCTCATCTGGTTCTGGCACATGACGGCCAGCGCGTCGCCTGCCCCTGGCAGTGCGGTGTCCATGATGGTCATTGGTTTCCTCCTAACCCTTCCGTGGCCGCTAGCCGAGGGCCAGCCAGGAGACCGTCGAGGTCTCGCTGCCGGAGCTGGAGGAGACAGTGAAGCCGCTTCCCGTGGTCACCGTCGGCACCGACAGGTTCCCGAGGGTCCCGCCGGGGGCCAGCCGCGAGACGATGATCACCGTGGTGTCGCCCAGGGAGGTCAGCGTGACGTTGACGGTGCCGGCTACCAGGGTGGCGGTCCCGGCGGTGATGCCGGGGATGGCACTGAGCTGGTCCTGCTGCTGCGTCAGGACATCGGAGATCGCGTTGTGGGCGTCGATGTGCCCGGTCTGCCCGGCAGCGACGGTATCCGGCGGGATCGGTGTGGTCATGGAGGCCTCCTCCCCGCTTCCGGGGGAGAACGCCGCGACTCGCCCCCGACACATATCGGAAACAGCCGTACACTCAGCTCATGAAGGAAATGAATCTCAGCAAGACGACCGTGAAGATCATAGATATCTTCCTGGAGGACCCGCAGGCGCCCCGGTACGGGTTCGAGCTGATGAAGCGCATCCACCGGGGCGCCGGCACGGTGTACCCGATCCTCGCGGACCTGACGTCAGCCGGATGGCTGGACCGGAACCGGGAGGACGCCGCAGCCCTGGACAGGCCGCCGCGCATCTACTACACGCTCAGCGCCGGGGCAGCGGCCTACCTGGCCGCCCGGGTCATAGCGATGGCCGGAGACTCAACAGCGGAACACCAGGCGGCCCGAGCCGGAATCGAACCGGCGCCCTACCGCTTAGGAGGCGGTCGCTCTCTCCCCTGAGCTACCGGGCCATGAGGTAAGCAGTAATCCATGCGAGCACCGAGACGACGGCAGCGAGAACGCACACCAGTTGGTACCCGTACATGCCCATGACGGCAGACGTAGCGGCGGAAGCCGACCCGGTGAAGACATAGGACACTACCTGCTGGAGCTTGTTCACAGTGCTGATCGTAGAGGCGGAACGGGGGATCGAACCCCGGTAATGCGCTTTGCAGGCGCATGCCTGAACCACTCGGCCATACCGCCGTGGGTGCTCCCCCGTCCTATCCGCCAGGACCGGGGCCCTGGTTTTCCCTTCATCCGGCCATAGCATGTCTGAAAGCTTCGGGGACTGCTCAGGGGGCTGTTGTAACCGGGGTTGGACTACCGGCGACCTGGGGTGCACGTGCGCCTGGAGGGACTTGAACCCCCGGCCTCGCCCTCCGGAGGGGCGCGCTCTTTCCTGCTGAGCTACGGGCGCATGGAGGCGACACCTGGTGCCGGCCCAGGTCTGTCCGCGAGGACGGCGGATTTACAGTCCGCTGGGCGTGCTGCCGCCCACTGCCGCCATTTGGCGCGAGCCCCTGGATTCTGCCAGGACTCCTCCGGGTGGAACCGGAGCGTGCTGTCCGGGGACGTTATCCATGGTTTCGTCCCCTTCGCATCGAGGTCCCTGTCCAGTCAGGCCCGTGCGCACGGACCTGGCCGGAGCCGGCCTCTTACACCAGACTCGCGTAGGCAATGACGGACTTGAACCGCCGACCTCTCCGGTGTGAACGGAGCGCTCTTCCAACTGAGCTAATCGCCCTTGGGGTGAATGACGAGGCTTGAACTCGCGACCTCCGGTACCACAAACCGGCGCTCTGCCGACTGAGCTACACCCACCATGAGGACGACGGGGGACTGAGCCCGAAGGCGGTGTCAGCCTGCTCACCTGTCGTCCAGTGCGGGCGGAGGGACTCGAACCCCCAACACGATGCTCCGTAGGCACCAGCTCTATCCATTGAGCTACGTCCGCATTAACGGGGCGGTCCCCAGGTGCCGCCGGGGACCGCTAAGAGGAGGCAGGGCTCGAACCTGCAATGCGTGGGCTGGCATCCCGCGCGCCAACGTCTACCAATTCCGCCACTCCTCACCCGTGGGCGTACCTGGGATCGAACCAGGGACCTCTTCCGTGTCAGGGAAACGCGCGTTCCGCTGCGCTACACGCCCAGATACCGCAGCCTGTTCAGTCTCAGGTCCGTCCCCGGAGGGATGCGAGTCCCGGGCCTAGGCCCGGGAGGTCGCTGCGGCGCGGTCGTGACGGGACTCGAACCCGCGATCTCCTCCTTGACAGGGAGGTGAGCACTCCGTCTGCTCTGCACAACCATGCCTGCTGCACCTTGGCGTCGGTGCTTCCCTCCCCGGACGGCCCGGGTGGTGTCGGAGCGTGCAGGACCGCTCGGCTCCGGTACCTGGACTCGAACCAGGAGGCGCGGATTAACAGTCCGCTCGTTTACCGATTAACGGACACCGGAATGGTTCCCCGCTTCCGGTCAGCAGTGCGGGGAGAACTGCGTTCCGAAGACCACCGGGAGCGACCCGGTGCCGACCTTGCCCTTTCTGAGAGCCGGCCGGGCCAGGGCCGGTGGACGGCCAGGCGGTAGCGTTCTGCCTCCCTTACACCCGGGCGTAAAGGCGCTAGGCCTGTCTCTCTCGTAGCGGAGGCAGGACTTGAACCTGCGACCTCTGGGTTATGAGCCCAGCGAGCTACCGGCTGCTCCACTCCGCGTCGTGCTCCCAGGGTATCCCGGGAGGTATCTGTCTCGCACCTGCGAATTTCAGCCCACCAGTGCAAGCGCCCGGATGCCGTAAGAGGGCCGTCCTCTCGCTCCGGCATCCCCAGGTGGCCCCAGACGGTTCCGACCCGTCTTCTCCTGCTTGAAAGGCAAGCGGCCTAGCCATTGGCCGATGGGGTCTAGAATGTTACTCGCCGAGTCGGCTGACAACACCTATACTTAATTCATGAACACCACCACTCAAGGAGAAATAAGCGAAGGCCACGTCATCGCGCACCTACTGAAGCGCGGCTACGCCGTGTCCATACCATTCGGTAACAACCAGCGATATGACCTTGTAATCGATGACGGAAGCCATTTGTGGCGAGCCCAGACAAAAACAGCTCGGCTAGAAAAGGGCTGCCTGGTGTTCAATTGCAGCAATAACGGATACAAGGGCGTACGCAAGACGTATCAGGGGCAGATCGACCTCTTCCTGATCTACAGCCCACACACAGATAAGGTCTATCGGGTACCCATCGAAGCAGCTACTGTCACGTCGATGATGCTGCGTATCGACCCGACCAGGGCAGGGAGCCCCAAGTCACCGAAGCATCCGATCAAGTGGGCTAGCGACTACGAGCTGACCTGAGTGGTCCCGACGGGATTCGAACCCGTGTCAGTTGGTTGAGAACCAACCATCCTGAACCTGACTAGACGACAGGACCATGTTCCGCACGGCTTGACCGACCGCCGGAGAGCACCCGGGGCTAGCAACCGGGTTCACGGGGCCGTCTTTAAGCGCGGCCGTTCAAGTGCGCCATGAGGGTCTCGAACCCTCGGCCAGCCCCTTAGAAGGAGGCTGCTCTGTCCGCTGAGCTAATGGCGCAGATGCTAGTGGGCCGCCAGGGGATCGAACCCTGAACCCGTCGGTTAAAAGCCGACAACTCTGCCGATTGAGTTAGCGGCCCGCGATCGGTATTCGCCGGGCCTGTTTCTCGTACATGTTTTCTCCGTCCCGGTGGGCCGTGTACGGATTGAACGCACGACTCTCACCTTATAAGGGTGCCACTCTTACCACTGAGTTAACGGCCCCTGAGTAGCGGTAGAGGGGATCGAACCCCCGACAACCCGATCATGAGTCGGGCGCTCTGCCGACTGAGCTACACCGCCATGGCGCACCCGGGGTCCCTCACAGCCTCCTGGCGAGCCAGGCTGCCGACCTACCCATCCGGTCGTACCCTCCGCCGGGTGCACTGTGGGCGAAAGAGGAATTGAACCTCTGACCTCCCGGTTATCAGCCGGACGCTCTAACCAACTGAGCTACCCGCCCATTTACCTGCGCAGAGGATTGAGGTGCCGACCCCCACGGCCCTTCCGGACCGCCGCCGGTTTTCGAGACCGGATGCGCCGCCGGGCGCGAACCCTCCACTATCTGCGGTCGCCCCTGGGAACGCTTTGCGGCCGGAGCCTTGCACGGGTCGCAGCACCCGTAGCGGGGAGTCGAACCCCACGCGGAGAGAGCGAGATTTGAACTCGCGAGGCGTTGCCACCAACACGCTTTCCAGGCGTGCGCCCTAGGCCACTAGGCGACCTCTCCATGCACGGCCGGATGACCTCCCGGGTTTCCCCTCGGGGGCTCGCTCCCGCCTGCCGCTGCCTTGCCGCGCGTCAGCAGCAGCGCAGTCACGAGCTGGAAGGTCATCCAAGTGCCGGTCCCGGCTTCCGGTGTACCCAGGGTGGGAGCCTGCCGGGACCCGAGCGGAGGGAGCGAGATTCGAACTCGCGAGGGCGGACCCAACTGCATTAGCGGTGCAGCGCCATAGGCCGGACTAGGCGACCCCTCCATGTGCGCTGCTCCCCCAGATCCAGGCTCGGGGTGGTAGCTCCCCGGCATAGTCCTGGAGCGGAGCCGGGGTCGCCAGGGTGCCGCAGCGCGGGCACCCTGTGGTGGGCGAAGAGGGACTTGAACCCTCACATCCTTGCGGGATACACGGGCCTGAACCGTGCGCGTCTGCCGTTCCGCCACACGCCCATGGAGTGCTCCGCCAACCCGAAGCCCTCTTAGATCTAGCGTCTCGGCAACCGTCATCTCACCAGCCCGGAGACCTCGGGGCTGGCAGCTCGTGGAGCCTGGTGTGTTGGCGACGCTGAGCGGATAACCGGGTTCGAACCGGCGACATCCACCTTGGGAAGGTGGCGCTCTGCCTGCTGAGCTACATCCGCATGACCTGGGGTCCCCTTCAGGCCGCGTCCGGCCTCGGAGGGCGCTCTGTACCATGGCTCGGGCTTTGGGCCAGCAGAGGCGTGGTACCCCAGTTGAGCGGATAACGGGGATCGAACCCGCGACCTACACCTTGGCAAGGTGTCGCGCTACCACTGCGCCACATCCGCATGCTTACTGCGAGCCCGGAGCCGGATTCGAACCGGCGACCTGCTCCCTACCATGGAGCCGCTCTGCCGCTGGAGCTATCCGGGCATGTTCTTGCGCTGGGCGGCAGGGACTCGAACCCCGAACCTCCGGGACCAAAGCCCGGCGCTCTGCCAAAGTTGAGCTAACGCCCACTGTGAGCCGCCTAACGGATTCGAACCGATGACCCTCCGCTTACAAGGCGACTGCTCTTCCTGCTGAGCTAAGGCGGCGTAGTCCGGGGTACCCTCCCGGTCCAGGACAACCAAGTACCACAGGCACGATGTTCCACAAGCCTGCCGTCCCCGCTCTGCCGGGCTCATATACGTTTCGCCCGGTTTATCCTGCCCGTGTCCGAGGAGGGAATCGAACCCTCACGCCCGTGGGTATGGGCACTAGCACCTCAAGCTAGCGCGGCTGCCGTTACGCCACCCGGACATAAGTCAGACCTACACCCGGGCCGTACTGCCCGGCATCCTTCTCCCGCTTGTCCAGGCTCGGCCTGGCGAGTTCGGGCAACCTAACGCGGCCCCGAGGGGTCTCCCCTGCCTCGGTCTGACGATCATGGTGACGGCCTCAGCCCTAGCCGCCACGGGAGCCCCGCCTGTACCTCGCTCCTTCTAACTGCCGGACGTTTCCACCCTCCGCTACCCGGACGTATCTGCAAGGCCGAAGCCCTCGGTGGGACACTACGAGCCCCGGAACGGAATCGAACCGTTGACCTCACCATTACGAGTGGCGTGCTCTGCCATCTGAGCTACAGGGGCTGGATGCCGCGCTCGATCCGTCTAAGCTACCGGCCCACGGGCGGACCGGACGGGACTCGAACCCGCCTCTACGGCTGCTGGGGTACCAGGTCTCGAACCTGGAACCTCGGGCACCAGACGCCCGCGCTCTGCCATTGATTGAGCTATACCCCAATGCGGCGTTTACCGTCTGCCGTGGACTGGTGGGCAAGGAGGGGGTCGAACCCTCATGTCGAAGACACCGGGACTTGAGGCCGGCGCGTCTGCCTGTTCCGCCACTCGCCCAGAGATTGCGGGGCCTGGCCGCCTTCCCCTTGCCAGCTCAGCGGCCAGGCCCGTGTGGACGGGGACCTGCCGCGAGTCCTGCCTGAGGCCTGAGCACCGTCGCCCCACGGCCTGGAACCCTGCCGCACGGGTCTCCTCGCGGGTGGCCCGCGCCGCCCATCAGGAAGATACAGCATTTCAAGCCAGCTCGCGTGCGCCGTGAGGGACTCGAACCCCCGGCCCGCTGATTAAGAGTCAGCAACTCTACCGACTGAGTTAACGGCGCCTGGAGCGGATGACGGGAGTCGAACCCGCGTGACCAGCTTGGAAGGCTGGGGCTCTGCCACTGAGCTACGTCCGCATGTGCCAATTCCACGGCAGTCCTTCATGACGGAACTGCCTCCCTTAACGCAGGGGTCACAGGCAACCTTCGCGCCCGGGAGCACTTCACCCCGGGCTGCCGCGATGATCCTGAGTGCACCAGGTCGCTGCATCGCACGGTCCCGGGGTTCGAACCCGGCTCGGCCCGTAGGCCTGGCGTCCCGCCGACCGCTTTTCCGCCCGGGGCGCTTACCGGGCGGTCCAGGTGACGTCCGTACGCCTGTCACCGTGGTCACAGGGGCGATCGAATCCCCGGCCTGTCCCTTTTCAGGGGACCGCTCGTACCGTCTGAGCTATGTGACCTTGAGTAGCGCCCCGGGGGTCGAGCCCGGCCCTGGGCGAGTGACCACCGCAGGTGCCCGGTTACCCCGGGCCTGCGGCGTCCGCCCGCCCTGTGCGTGCCACCACACCAAGCGCGGTACGCGGGTTGCGGTCCCGCGCTCCGGTGACCCCTGGCCTGGGGTCCCGTCGGGGTAACAGGATTTGAACCTGCGACCTCTTCGTCCCGAACGAAGCGCGCTAGCCAAGCTGCGCCATACCCCGTTGAAAGGCAGTGCACCCGGGAAAGCTGCGGGGTACCCCGCGAACCCGGGACATGCGTCCATGCTTCGGCCGACCACCTGGTTCGTCCAGATTCCTGCCTCGGCACTGCCTGGTCGGGATAGCAGGGGTCGAACCTGCCGCCCCCCGGCCCCCAGCCGGGTGCGCTACCGCTGCGCCATATCCCGAAGCGAATCCCTGGCAGGGCGTGGCCCTTCACTACCGCCGCACTTACGCCGGGGATTCTGTTTGCTCGGTGCCAGGCCCTAGCGTCGCGATCACTTCCTGGTCACCTGCACGGTACTGCCGGACGGCTCTCGCCTCCCCGTGCTGTGGATGCGCCTGCCCTTTTATGAGTCCCCGGCAGGTACAGGGAGGTTAACGCCGCCCACCCGGCCGCCGCATGGCAACCAGGACTACTCCCCCTTGCGCGAGAGGGCTTCGGGGGCTGCGCAAGCCCCAGGCGACTCGTCGGGACAGCCGGGAACGAGCCGGCACCTTCCTGCTTCCAGAGCAGGGGCTCTGCATTGAGCTACATCCCGTCACCCGCGTCCGGAAGCCGTTATCCGGTTATGCATTCGGGCTCGCGGCGCCCGCCCGGCATCCTCCAGCGCTGAGCCTAGGATTCGCGCTGGCAATCACCAAGGTGGAGAAGAGGGGACTCGAACCCCTGACAACCCGGTTGCGGGCCGGGTGCTCTGCCAGACTGAGCTACATCCCCAGGTACGCCGACGCGACTGTCTCCCGACGTGGTGCGACGCCGCTGACGTTTGGCTAAGGCAGTCAGCTAGCCCGGTATAAGCCGGAAGCAGGCAGAGACCCCGCTGACAGGCGGAGGCGGCACCGTCGCGCCGCCCTGGTCTCCCGAAGAAGTCAAGCGCCCGGATCGCTCTCGGACCTGCCTACGGACCTCGCTTGGCTAAAGAACATCTTCGTTGCCTTCCAACTAGTATCGGCTTCCGGCCGATCACGGCAGTGCTCTCGCGTTTGGTTACGGTTCGCCGCACCCGCTGTTGAGCTATGCCCCCTCAGGGGCACCCGGTCTGGGGCCGGGATCGCTGCCTCGTGGAGCCTATCGGATTCGAACCGATGACCTTCTCCATGCCATGGAGACGCGCTACCAACTGCGCTAAGGCCCCATTGGAGCCGCCCCCACGGTCGCCGGGTAGCCACGAGGGCAGCCGGGCGCGAGGGCGGACTCACTGATCCCTAAGATCCTGACGGCCGAGGCCCGGCGCATCCCGCTGGTGTGAACAGCGGGCCGCCTTATCCTCGAAGTGGATACCGCAGCGAGCATCGGGATTCTAGCTGGCGAGGTGCCCGGTACAGGACCGTCTTGCGACAGCCCCAGCCTTTAACGGCTGCTGCTCCCCGGGAGTAGCTGCATTGTCTTTCACCACGCCGAAATCTGAGCGACCGAGGAGTACCCGCCGGTTTGTTTCATGACTCCACCAGACGGTAAGTGTCCGTAGGTCTCCTAGCCCGGACGGGTCCCCGGTCGCTGGCGGCAGGTTGGCACCCTGCCGCATTCGTGTTCCGCTGTTGAGATGTCAAATATCGAGCCGGTTACCGTCCTCGGGGCTCTCGCCCGTCGGCCGGTGGCTGTAGGACCTTGCGGTCCAGCAGGGACGGAGGGGCTCGAACCCCCGGCACGCGGCTTTGGAGACCGCTGCTCTACCACTGAGCTACATCCCTATGCGCTGTTCAGTTGTACCCCGGAAACGGGAGGAGCCGCCTGCGGTTTTCTCCGCTGGCGGCTCCTGGGTGGTCCGGTTTCCCGTTACCCAGGGAGCCCCCTGCCGCTGCACGGCCTGTCTTCGGGCTGGACGGCCTTCAGGGCATGCCCTGAGAGCCAGCCCTGAGACTGGTAGCCGCGTGCGGTGGAGAAGGTCATCCCTGTCCGTTTCATGTGGTCTGCTTGCCGCCGGCCCGCTTGAACGATCCCCTCGCGGGGTCCTCCAGAGGCGGTCTCCGGCGGTTATGGGTCAACCATAGCAGCCTCTCCCGGCAAGACGCAACGCTATTACAGGTTTTCTTGCTAACTCTGCCGGGGGTCCGGGTTCTCTTCCGCCAGCAGGCGCTTCACCTCGGACTCGCGGAACCTGCGGTGCCCGCCCGGGGTGCGGACCGACCTGATCCTCGGCGGCTTCGCCGCTGCCCAGCGGGTCACCGTCTTGGGATCGACCCGGAAGAGGGCAGCCACCTCGCCGGGGGTGAGCAGCGGGTCGTCTTGGCCGTCTTTGGGCACGCGAGCAGGAACAGTCATGTCAGCTCCTTATGGGGACGTACGATGCTTCCCTGGCAAGATTGCCCTAAAGAGGCAGGCCAGGACTCAAGTCACATTAGCCGAGGCTGTTTTGTGACCACCGCACACCTGTGCCGCCCGCCGCCGTGCAGTATCCGTGCAATCTTCGTGCGGTCCGCGTGCAATCTTCGTGCGCATATGTGCAGAACGCGATTTCGGTAAAAGCTCCCCAGCAGTGACGTGTGCACATGTGCAATCTTGAAGCGTCTTATCCGCCAGAAAAATCAGGCCGAGGACGAAGGTGACTAATGCGGCTAAATTCGCAAATCGGTCACCGCGTGGGAATCAGCCCGCGTAGCTACCATTAGTTACTTGTGGTATACCAACTGTCGGCTCGCATGCGCGAGACGAGGCTTTGGGCACTTTCAGATTGCACATGTGCACATATCCCAGGTCAGAGTGTTTAACAGAAGACACGTTCTGCACAAAATGTGCACACCGGATTGCACAGGCCCCGCGAAGATTGCACGGCACCGGGCCGGCCGCGTAGGGAGGAACCTCAACACAACACCAAATACAACTATGTACTAATACTTTTTAGAAAATAAGAAGTAGTTATATACATGGTTTAGTTAGTTAGTAGTTGTTACGTCGAATACTATTTCCTAAGCTAGTTACCCGCCGGTAGCATACGGTACCGTAACCTCGCGTCCCCCTCTGGGTAGCCCTGGAAGGCTCATGGCCGCCCTGACCGAGACGCAGGAGATGATCATCTCCCCCAGCCCGGACCGGCTGATCATGCTCGTCCCCGGGCTGTCGGGGAGCCGCGCCCGGAACCTGGCCAACGCGGCACTCCGGGAAGCGCGCCGGGTCATGCCGAAGCTGTCCGGGCAGGCGGCCAGCCGGATGTTCCCGCTGTACGGCTCGGGCTACTTCGGCATCGGCTGGCAGGACTCCTACGTCTGGTTCCAGGAACAGGGGATCCGGCCGTTCACCATGTTCTCCCTGGCGGGCAAGACAATCCCCATGTGGATCGACGACCCGACGGGCACCGAGCGGGAGAAGAACCCGAAGGCCCGGACCCGGGTCACCCTGTCCGGCAAGACCCAGGTGCTGATCTTCCGCAAGGCGGCCATGCCCGGCCAGATGAAAACGGTCCGCAAGAAGGTCGCCGGAGGGACCTATGAGGAGAAGAGCGTCCCGCTGTCCTACCCTGGGGCGCCGGGCCGGATCGGCAAGCGCGAGGCTCCTGCCCCGTGGACCACCCCCGGACGGGTGGCTGGCGCTGTCGCCCGTGGCAACGTCGGGACCCGGTGGCGTCATCCGGGACTGGCGCCGCGCAAGTTCCTGAACCACGCGGTGAGCCTCGCCGCGCAGCAGGGCGGCATCAACCCGGAGCGGATCTACGCCGCCGACCGTACCTGGAGAGCCCGGTTCTAGGGGAATCGGCCGCCTCCCTTAACTCCCGAGAGCCAGGGTGTCTTCTCCTGTTGCAAGCACGCAGCAGACGGAGGATGACATGTTCAAGGCAGAAAGAGACGACGAGTTCAGCGGCCACGCGGTGGTCTGCGAGCTGTCGGACGACTACAACAGGGACGGAACTGTCGTCGGTTACACGGTGGGGGAAGAGGCACTGGACGATGCGGCCGAGGTTGCCCGGTACATGAGCGGGACCGGCCGTCAGCCGCCTCAGGAGATGCGAGAGACCCTGAATTACACCGTGGCAGCCGGAGAGGAGTTCTAGGCAGCCGCCCCGGAAGGTTCATGACGGGCTACCTCCGGACGATCAAGACGACCGCCGTGAACGCGGTCCAGCAGTCGTTCACGTCCCGGTACCCGGAGCCCGACTCGGCCGGCGGCACCTCGGAGCAGCCGTTCGTGTCGATCGAGTACCCAGTGGAGGAGGCGCAGTACCCGGCCGTCTGGGTGGACTTCGAGACCAGCGAGCTGCGCACCGTCGGCATCGCCTACACCCAGACCGACCCGCAGAACAACGCCTACGCCCGCTGGCGGTTCACCGGGCACGCCGTGTTCACCATCGTCGCGATGACGTCCAACGAGTGCGACATGATCTTCGACCAGATGGTGTCGATGACCGCGTTCGCGGCCCAGTCCGAGTTCCCGTCGGTGTTCCGGCAGACGGTGGAGGCCGCTCCCCTGGTGGCCAGCGTGTGGTCGTTCGACACCGTGGAGGCCCGCGCGAACGCCGCCGCGCCGGGCACTCCGTGGGGCACGATGGAGGTCATCTACGAGCGCGGCTTCGCGCTCCAGGTCATCGGCGAGTTCGTCACCGACCCGTACTCGCAGGCGCTGGTCGAGCTGAGCGCGATCGACGTGGTGATGACCGAGGCGGGCTTCCCGGACTCGACGATCATCCAGATCCCTTCAGGCCAGGTCACCAACACAGGATGATCAGGTCCCTGCTGCCCCGGAAGGAGTGACCACCAGGGCTGCAAGCGGGAAAGGGACATTTGGTGACGATTCCGTCCTTTACGTCATATCAGCCACCGCAAGTGTATGTAACGGACACTTCGATCCCGATCGTCGTGACCCCGCTGGTGCCCTCCACGGTCCTGACCCTCGTCGGCCCGGCGCTCGGCTACCGCACCGCCGTCCAGTCGCTGCTGCTCTACGCGGCCACCGCGACCGGCCTGACCTACACGGGCGTGTTCACCACCGCCCAGTCGGGGCCGCCCGTCGTCACGGCCCCGGTGGTCAGCACCCTGACCGGGACGATCCTCACCGTGGGCGTGGACTACGAGCTGACGGTGACCGCCGACCCGTCGGGCAACGCCGGGCTGGCCACCACGACGATCACCCGGGTCAACACGAGCACGAACGTCTCCGACGGCCAGCAGGTCTCGGTCACCTACAACTACGCCGACGCCGGCTACTACGCGCCGCAGGTCTTCTACGACCAGCAGAGCGTCATCAACGCCTACGGGCAGCCGTTCCTGTCGTCGGTGCCGGTGGCCCCGAACGCCTCCCAGGTGGCGAACCCGCTGTCGTGCGCCGCGCAGATCGCGTTCAGCAACGGGGCGACCACGCTGATCTGCGTGGCCTGCAACCCGGCCGACGGGTCCCTGGAGCAGCAGCTCACCGCCGCGTACGCCAAGGTGGCGACCACCCCGGCGGCGACGATCGTGGTGCCCGTCTTCACCGACGACCTGACCCCGAGTTCGGGCACGGTCGCGGCCGAGGCGCAGTCGCTGGCGCAGGCGCTGAACACCGCGATGGTGACCGCGTACAACGACGGGTTCCCCAGGATCGGCTTCTTCGGCCTGCCGAGGAACTACAGCGAGGGCGACATCCCGTTGCCGACGCTGGCGGCGAACATCGCCAGCCGCCGCCTGGTGCTCGCCTACCCGGAGATCGTGCTGCTCTACAACACGGCGACGAGCACGACGTTCCAGGCGTCGGGCTGCTACCTGGCGGTGGCGCTCGGCGCGGTCCTGTCGTCCCTGCCGGTCAACACCGGCATCACCAACCAGACGGTGCGGGGGACCGGCGGCCTGCCGCAGGCCGAGGTCACCCTGATGACCAACGCGTTCATGAACACGGTCGCGGCTTCGGGCGTGTCGGTGTGCTCGCTGAACTACGCGGGGGCGCTGACCTGCCGCCAGGGCCTGACCACTGACATGTCGGCGATCAACCGCCAGGAGATCTCGGTGGTGCGCCAGTCCGACTCGCTGTTCGTGGCGGTCAGCCAGGGCCTGATGAACGCGGGCCTGATCGGCCAGCCGATCACGGCGAACACGGTCAGCGCGGTGCAGGAGGCGGTTCTCGGCATCCTGGAGGGCGCGGTCACCCAGCAGGTGATCATCAGCTACACGAACCTGACGGTGCAGCAGCAGGCGTACCCGGGCGGCAACCCGACCATCATGAGCGTGACTTTCCAGTACCTGCCGGCGATGCCGCTGAATTTCATCACCGTGCAGATGTCGATCGACCTCTCGGGCGGCCTGGTGGCCACCCAGTCGCAGCAGAACGCCTCGGGCACCGGGACAGGCGCCTAACTAGCGTTCACCACTGGGCGTCCTCGGCTTCCTCGGCATCGCTGACCGGCCTCCAGCGGGACGACTGGTCTGTCCAGGGGAGGGCCAGGCCGTCTCCCTTGGTGCGCGGCACCAGGTGCACGTGCAAGTGGAAGACCGACTGGGTGGCCTCGGCGCCGGCGGAGGTGATCAGGTTGAAGGACCTGATGCCGTTCATTCCCGCCCAGCGGGAGGCGTGTTCTACGGCGAGCCCGGCTCCGTAGGGCCCGTTTCGCGGGTCGGCGGCGCTTTCGACGTGGGTGGTCGGCACGAACAGCAGGTGCCCCGGGGTGACCGGGTCCAGCGGCTCGAACCAGACGATGCTCGGCTGCATCTCCGGCTTTACGAAGGCTTCGTATTCCCCGTGCTCGATGCGCAGGCAGAACGGGCAGCCCATCACGGCACGATCGCCTGCCGCTCGTGCTCGGCGGCCGTCTGCTCTCGGACGGCGTCGGCGACGTCGAGCAGTGCCCAGCCGACGGCGGTGAGCGCGCCGGCGATGTCTCCCAGTCCGACCCGGCCGGTGGCTCCCAGGCCTTCCTCGACGGCGTGCAGCATGGCGTCGGCTGCCGCGCGGGGGTGCTGGTTGGTCATGATTCCTCCTGGCTGGGCTTACGGTCGAATTCCGGGCGGCTGACCCCGGCCGGCCACTTCTCCTGGCAGCCGCGCCTTTGGCATCGCAGGATCACCGGGACTGACCCCGCCTGGACTGTCGTGTCGGTGCGTTCGAGGTCGAACTTGCTGGTGGCCAGTATGGTGCGCGAGCAGGAGGCGAAGATCTTGTCGCGGACTATGTGGTAGCGGCGCGCTGTGCCGGGGTGGTTGTAGCTGGTGGCGTCGCGCATCGCCGCCCGGTAGCTCATGATTCCTCCTGGCCGGCGGCGAACCGGGACCTGATCCTGGTGCGGATCTCCCGCGAATCCATTACCTGCTGCCCGGCTTCCCGCCAGGTGACAGGGACGGCCCCGGCCTTTATGGCGGCGAGGCGCTTGGACTCGGTGACGTCGTAGTGCTGCATGGGCCAGGGCTTGTCCTGGAACCAGGAGCGGTGCAGCCCGATCTTCGCGGCGAGGGCGTGCAGTTCCTCGATGTCGTCGTCGGGCCCGACGGTGAGGTGGGACCAGCGGGCGGTGATGCGGCCGACGGTGGCCTTCTGCCGCCAGTCGTCTACGTAGACGGTCATGATTCCTCCTGGTCGGTGACGTGGGCGTAGGAACGGCGGCTGAGGATATTGCCGAGGGCGGCTTCCTTGATGCCGAAGCGCCCGGCTAGAACGGAGCGCTTCATTCCCTCGGCCCCGAGCCGCCGGATCTCGCGGATCTGCTCGTCCGTGAACCGCGCATCGCTGCGGCGCGAGCGTGCCTTCGGCATGTCCCGGCAGATGATCGAGATGTTCGAGTGGTGAACGCCGAACTGCAACCCGAGTTCGTGGATGCTCTTCCCCTCGGCTCGCAGGCGCCTGATCTCTGCGGCTTGAGGTGCGGTGAGCTTCCCGCCTGACATGCGGCGCTCGTGGGGAGCGATCGGCGGAGGATCGGTGATCCATCCCCAGCTCTTGCCCGAGAGCGCGAGCTGGACAGTGTCGAGCTTGCGGTCCAGTTCGGCGGCGATCTTCGGCGCACTCAGGCCGCCCCGGTAGAGAGTGCGGGCCTTGCGCACTAGGTCGGGACTCAGTGCGTCCTGGCCGCCGATCCCGAGAGACCGGCGCCTGATCGCCTTGTCGCGGTTATTGTCCGCGACGCTCCCGTCCCTGATGTGCAGCGGACGGCAGCAGGGCGGGTTGTCGCAGTCATGCCTTCCGATCACCGGCATGTACCCGTGCACCAGGTAGAAGGCGACTCTCTGGGCGTTGACTGTTCCCTTGCGTCCGGTGAGCGGGTTGATCATGCTGACGGCCCCGTAGTTCCCTCTCGGGCGCTTCCGGGTGGCTCTGAGGAACTCCCAGCAGGACTCGTCGTCGTCGATGATGTTGACCTTCGGCCAAAACTGCCTGTCGGGACCGGGAAGAGTTGTGAGCTGGCCGTCTCGGAGGACCTGCTCGTACTCGATGATGTTCACGAACCCAATACTATCTTGCGAGAGATGGTGTGGCGCGAGGAACGTCCAGAGAGGGGGTGGTGACCACGGCCTCCACGCAAGCGAGAGTAGTCGGATCAGGCTACACTGTGCTGTCATACAACAGCCAGCCTATCGCTTACTGTGAGGGCTGGTTAATTGTGAGGATAGTGGGCAACGCGCTTTCAGCGATGTCGGCCAGCCTTATCAATTCATCCAGCCCATTGGTGCCGAGCACCCGGTCGAGATTGCCACGTCGCGCGTGATCTCCGGCGGCACGGTGATGATCACCATCCGCGAGTTGTGGAACCAGCCCGTGTGGTGGCAGCTCGCCGGGCTGACCGGCACCTGGGACATGGTGGACATCTTCACCGCCCTGGCGGCCAACCCTAACTACGTCACCGCGTCGATGATTATCAAGCCGCCCGGTACGGAAAGCAACTCGGGTTCCTGGCGAGGCAAGGTATACCAGAACGTGACAGTCGTAGACATTAACGACGGCGAAACGGTTACCGTCGGGGCTCTGGCGGTCACTAAGGGTATTACCTTCGCGTACACCCACTACGTGCCCCTCAACAGCAACCAGTACGGCGCTGGCCTGCTGGGAACCGCCACCGCCTGATCCCGGGACAATGCCAGCATTACCAAGGAACCTGGTATTCCTTCTGGTGCCGATGATAAAATTCCTCTTTGCCTGCCAAGGTAAAGCACAAGGAGGAAAAGTGGCGCAGAAGGTACAAGTTGACCAGGTAAGCGACCTGGACGGGGTGCCGGCCGACGAGACAGTGAAGTTCTCCCTGGACACCACCGACTACGAGATCGACCTGTCCGCTGTCCAGGCGCAGGAGATGCGCGCCGGGCTGGCCCCGTTCGTGACGCATGCCCGGAAGCGGCCCGGCCGCCCGCGACGCGGCAAGCGGCGGCCCAGCCGCCCCGACCTGCCGGACATCCGCACGTACGCCAGGGCCAGGGGATACGACATCAACGAGCGGGGCCGCGTCCCCACCCAGATCATCGACGAGTACGACGCGCTGAAGGGCACCGACGCCGCCCGGTAACCCGCAGGGCCGCCCCCGGAAGGTAAGAACCCAGATTCTCTTCCGGAGGAGGACCATTGACCACTCCCGCCCCGCCGGCGGCGCCCGTCATCACCACGGACAAGGCCAGCTACAGCCCCGGCGACCCCATCACCGTGACGGTGGAGTACACCGACCCTGCCAACCCCGGCACCGCCGTGACGATCACCGCGACTGTCACCAACTCTGACGGCACGACCGCCAGCGGCACGGCCCAGGTCACGGTGGGCGCGACACCCGCCAACCCGCTGCCCGTCTCGGTCACCGACTCGCTCGGCGATGCCTACACCCAGACGAGCAACGAGGCCGGCACCGCCGTGTTCGCCGGCACCATCGGGACCCCTCCGGCCGCCCCGGCAGCGTGATCCTCACCATCGACGTCACAGTCACCGGCCCGGACGGCTCCACGGCCTCCGGGTCGGTGACCGTTGACGTCACCGACCCGGGAACAGCGGCGGAGGAGCAGGCGTGAACGTCAACGTGAACACCAGCGTGGGCGCGGACAAGTCCGTGACCTGCGACATCGTGGTTGACGGCCGCCAGGTGGCCGTTACCTTCGCTGAGGGCGAGATCACCTTCGCTGTCGCTGCCCCGGGCGGCGACATCACTTTCCAGGTGCCCGAGTCCGTGGTTGCCCTGGAGCCCGCGTGACCGAGGCATTCCCGGGCGAGGAGACCCCGGCCGGCGACGGCCCGACCGACTCGCCCCTGGAGCTGCATGCCGAGCCCCACGACGAGGCCGCCTGGCGCGAGGACTTCACCGGGCTCCTCGTCATGGGCGCGCTGCGCGGCTGGTTCGAGTGGTGCGGGCACCGCATCGCCATCAAGACCCTCACCACCGAGGAGGAGCTGCTGGTCGCGCAGCTCACCCGCGAGTACGAGGGGGGCATCGGCGGGACCAAGGCCTACGCCACGGCGCTGGCCGGGCTGTGCGTGGAGGCGGTGGACCGCCAGCCGATGCCGGTCCCTCTCGGCGAGCACCCCGGCCAGCCGAACAAGTGGGCGCTGGAGCGGTTCAACTACGCGCTCAGGTGGTACCCGCCGACCATCGACGCGATCTTCGACGCCTACCTCCGGCTGGAGGCCAGGCAGCGGGACGTCATGGCGGGACTGGGAAAATCCTCGGCCCAGGGGGATGCGACCCCTGGGCTGAGCGCCAGATCCGCCTCGCCGAGCGACGCGGGCTCCTGACCGGCCGGTCCCTCAACGTCGTCCAGGAGGCCTGCCTGGACGTCCTGTACTTCCTCGACGGCCTCGCCGAGCGCAGGCGCCGCGAGGACATGATCTTGTCGGCCGCCGTCTCCGGCGGGGTGATCACCCCCGTTCAGGCGTGGCCGGAGTTCTTCGGAATCGACCGGGGCGACCCGGATGTCTTCCCGTCCGCCGGGACCGACAACAGCGGCTTCGCCCTGGAGCGCGCCACCCCCGAGTCGTTCGCGGCCGACATGGCCGCCCTGGTGGCGTCGAGCAGGCAGGTGGTGCTGCGCGAGGGTTCCCAGCAGCCCGTTCCCGCGCCGCAGGAGCAGCACCAGTACGTCCCCGATCCCGAGTGGACCTGAGAATTATCCGGAAATCTCGTGGGGTAAACGCTATCCGCTCACGTATGAGTCTTCAGGAGGACTCATAGAACATGAACTGCACCCACGAAGAATGCGAGCCTTACAGCTCCTGCCAGGCGCTCACCGACTGGGAGCGCAGGATCGAGTTCCGCTTCCGCCAGCGGACGGGCCTGCCCGCTGATGATCTCGCCACCGACCCGGTCGCCTGGTACGAGGGGGCGACCGAAACGGGATAGCCGCCGCCCCGGAAGCACGGGAGGCAGAACATGACGATTCCGTGGCCGGGGGGCCTCGACCGCTCAGTGAACCAGCCCGACCCTGGCCAGCAGCAGGTCACCCAGGGCCTGAACGCCGTCGTCACCCAGCTCCGCAGCATGAACCAGGCGATCCAGGCGCAGACGTCGATGATGCAGCGGACCATCAACGCCTCTTCGCGCTTCCAGTCCCCGGGGCAGCAGGCCGCTCACTCGGCCGGCCAGCCGCACATGCGCCAGGACGTCACCCAGGCCCTGGTGGCGGGCGGCGGCACCCTGTCGGGGGCCCAGCTCTCCCAGGTCTCCCCGATGAGCGCGATGACCTCCCTGGAGTCGCTCAAGGCATTCGGCGCGCAGCAGCTCGGCCAGTGGATGGCCGGGATGCCGCTGTACGAGTCGGGCAGCACCCCCGCCGGCATGCCGACCTCGTTCACCCTGCCGCAGCAGTCGAACTACTGGTCCGGCGGCGTCCCGGGCGACAGCACCCCGGCGGGACCCGAGTACATGGGCCGCCACGCGAGCGGCTACTCCGGTTCTCACCGTGCCTCGCCTGCTGCTCCTGTCGGCGGTAGCGGAGGCAGCGCAGGAGGCCAGGGCGGCGGCGGAGGAGGCGCAGGAGGTCCTGCCGGGCCGGGCGGCGGCCCTCCTGCCGGAGGAGGCCACGGCGGAGGCGCCGGGGGCGGCGGAGGAAGCAGCTCCAACCTGAGCCTCCTCCAGCGCGTCGGCGTCCAGGTGGCCGCCTCGGCGGGCGGTCCCGGCACCATCACCAACGCGCTGCGCAACGTCCCCGGCGTCGGCCTGGCCATGGACGCGGTCAACTCGGTCGCCAACACCTACATCGCGCAGCGCGAGGCCGGCCGGGTCTACCAGAACGTGGAGGGCGGTTCCAACCTCGGCGCGCAGACCGAGCGGCTGCACGCACTGGCCTACGAGGCGTCCATGTACGGCCGGATGCCGTCCGGCGCCGCCGCGCAGGCGTTCGGCCAGGTCACCGCGATGGGCTTCAACCAGGCGGCGCAGAACGAGGGCGGCCAGCTCCAGAACCGCCAGTCGGCCCTCAACTTCGCCTACCACAACTACACGGCGACCGGCATGGACGTGAACGAGTCCATGGGGTTCCTCGCCTCGGCCAGCCAGAACCCGACAGTCAACCTCAACCAGCTCTCCACCGCGCTGAACAACCTGTCTACCTCCGCCGGGAAAGCCGGCGTCAACGCCGAGCAGGCCCGGCAGAGCTTCCAGAGCTACTTCAACGCCGCCCTCGGCCAGGGGGCAGGCAACAGCTCGACCGGCATCGCCCAGGGCATCGCGGGCATGCAGGCGTCGGGAGGCAAGACAATGGCCGGGGTGAACTTCTCCGGGCTGCTGTCCTCGCAGAACCAGTACCTGCTGTCCGGCCAGAGCGGCCTGTCGGTGCCGCAGCTCCAGCAGATCCAGCGGACCAATCCCGCGCAGTACAACCAGCTCCTGTCCGGGCAGAGCCTGTCGGAACTCACTTCCAGCGGGCTGATGAGCAGCCAGGAGCAGCAGGGGCTCAAGCAGATGATCTCCCAGGCGGGCGGGACCTCCGCGCTCCAGGCGAACCCGGACCTCTACAGCCAGATCGTCGGCCAGTTCCTCAACAAGTACCAGACCAGCGGGAACATCAACGAGAACGTCTGGACCGGCTACATCAACAGCATGACCGGCTCGAACATGAACAACAACCAGGCCATGCAGTGGATCGTGCAGCAGGTGGCCGGGGTCAACGAGTCGTCTTCCAACGGCAGCCTCGCCACCAGCCCGACCACCAACGGCGCGAGCGTGCCCGCGAACAAGCTGGGCAGCGCACCGACGGGCAAGGGCGGCCTGGCGCTGCCGTCGCAGCCGGGACTGACCGGCCAGCTTTTCCTCGGCGACAAGTCCAAGACGTGGCAGCAGGTCCTCCAGGGCGACAACTCGGCGGCGGCGGCCCCGTACCTGGCGGCCGAGAAGCAGAGCGGGCAGCGGAACCCGGTGCTGGAGTCGCTGCTCCAGAACACCAGCTCAAGCGACCAGGTGTCCGTGCAGACCGCGACCGGCACCCGGGTCATGAGCATGGCCGACGCGATGAAGTACTACCCGAACGAACTCCAGGCCGGGAACGTCAACTTCTACGGTTCGAACGGCCAGTCGCTCGGCAACACCGCCGCGCTGACCGGCGGCCTGGTCAACACGGGGGCGAATACCGCCGGGGAGGTCCAGCAGAAGGCCGGATCTACTCTGGGCAGCACCCTGTCGGCGTGGCAGAAGGCGCACCCGGCGTCCGGCGGGCAGATCACGAACATCGTGGACCTGTCCACCGAGGCGAAGCAGCTCCTGAAGCTGCTGCCGTCTACCAGCAACGCGGCGGCGGCCACCAGCACCGTCCCTGCGAACACCTACGCCTCGCAGGCGAGCCGCTGACCACGGACTTCACCTGAATCCCGGGCGCAGCGCGTTACCCTCGTGTTACTTTCCAGGCTTGTACGCCGGCTAGGCTCCGGCCCCGCTCGCGGGACCCCGGCCCGAGGCCGTCCCTGCGAGGTCTGGAGCCCGATGCGCACCGTCCCGCCGAGCCAGCGCCAGGTCTACTTCGCGGGGGCGCTGACCGCCGCCGCCGTAGCCTTCGTCTCCCCGCCCCTCCACCTGCCGTCGTCTGCCCCGGGCGCCGCCCTCGACGCCGTCGTGGTGAAACCGTCCCGCACCGCAGAGCAGCCCGTCCTGACCGGGCCGCAGGTGTTCGCCTCCTACCGCGCCCGGCACCGCCAGACGGCGCCCCGGGTCCAGGTCCCGGCGCCCCGCGTGTCGGACGACCTCGAATCGGCTGCGGTCATCCCCTCCCCGCCGCCCCCGCAGCCCTCCCAGGCCGCTCAGCCCGCGAGCACCGCCCAGGCGTCTCCTTACCCGTCCTACTCCGACCTGCCCTCGCAGAGCGGCGCATACGGCTCGCCAGGGGCGCAGAGCGGTTCCTCCGGCAGCACCAGCTCGTTCCAGGCGTGCGTCATCGCCCGCGAGTCCGGCGGCAACCCCCAGGTCATGAACGCCTCCGGGCACTACGGCCTCTACCAGTTCAGCGCTTCGACCTGGGCGGAGTACGGCGGCAACCCCGCCGACTTCGGCAATGCCTCCGCAGCGGAGCAGAACCAGGTATTCGCCAACGCCATGGCGGCCGGCGGCGAGTCGAACTGGGCGCCGTACGACGGCTGCTAGCGGCGGGGGAGGCCCGCCGCGATCCACGCATCGAGCCGCCTCTTCCCCTCCGGCCCGGCTGGCGGCAGGGACTGAAGCGCCTCCCAGTCGAACGGGAACGGCCAGCCGGGGTCACCCGACGGCAGCTCCAGCGGACGCGGCGGCTTCTGGTTCCTGCTCCTGATCGCCGCCCGCACCGGGTCGCTCCACGACGAGTCTGCCTGGTCACGGGAGAAGTCGGTGGCCCCGAGGACTACAAGGCCGAGGGGCGGGCTTCCGGCTACGCGAAACGGCCCGGTCCCGTCCCGGTACCTGCTCGGCCACGCACCGAGCCTGACAGTAGGGGACGGCACGGTCTGCGAACCGTGCACCCGGTTGTCCCACAGCCGGGTGCGCTTGCCCTTCTTGCCCGGCCGCCAGTTTCTGCCCATCATCAGGCTCGCGCCCGGGTGCTGCGGGCACGGACCCTTTGCGGCCCAGCCGCACTCGGTGCACAGGTACTTCGGGCGGGCGCTCACTGCTAGCTCCTCACTGCCCGGAAGACGCGCTCGCGGCGGCCGTCCGGGTGCACGAGGTACACCCGGTCCTGGATGCTGTAGGTGCCCTGGCCGCCGCTGCTCGCGGTCGGCTGAGTACGCTCCAGGTCTTCCAGTCGCCTCTGCGCGTCGAGGAGGGCCTCCTGCGGGCTGGCGTACTCCGGCTTCATCCCGTCCAGGGTGCTGCGCCCGTCCACCACGTTGACGTCTCCGAGCGGGTAGTCCTCCTCAGAGAACGCGTCGTAGCCTGCCAGCTTCCAGGTCACTGCCCGCCCCTTTCCGGCCCCATCACGCTGTCGGTGAGGCGCCCGGACCACTCCCGGTTGTACTTCGCCCACTCGTGGTGCGCTGTCTCCATGACGGCGAACTGGATCAGGGCCGCTTCTCCCGGGCTGAGCCCGAGGCGCCGGGACGCGCGGTTCAGTTCGCCGGCGAACCAGATGACGATCATCGCGGCCGGGACGGCGAACAGGATCAGCGCGGCGGCGCCCCACCGGACCATCCCGTTGAGCGCGCCCGGGTCGGCCCACGCCGAGTAGTGAAGTCCCTCGTACCCGGCGGCGACCAGGCACCCGAGGCCGCCTGCGATCGATGCGAGTGCTGCTGCTGTCTTCGGCTTCATGCTGAGATTATAGCTTTTCTTGATAATCGCCCGCTACCCCTTAACCCCCGGAAGCAGCGGAGGTGCTCATGGGAACGGCGACGCTCGGCTACCCGAACGGCCCCTCGGTGGCGTTCAGGATCGACCCTGACCTCATCGACTGGACGTGGGCCGTGCAGACGAACGTAGTAGAGACCATCGGCGGCCGGGTGATCCAGGTCCTCGGCGCGTCCCTGGACGACCTTACCGTCCAGGGCAGCCTCGGCCAGGACCACGCGGACAAGGTCACCGGGGAGAGCTGGCAGCAGGCCCAGGCGTTCCTCACCACCGTCACCGCGATCATGGAGCAGCAGGCCTCCGACGCCACCACGAACGCCCTGATGCACCCCCCGGCGGTGTTCACCTACCCGCCGAAGGGCTGGCGGTGGAACGTCTACGTCAAGTCGCTGACCGACCCCGACGGGAGCAGCTCGGTCATCCTCAAGCCGGGCAAGGTAAACCAGCGCTACGTGCTGACCCTGTTCATCGTCAACGAGAGCGCGAGCCTGACGGCCGCCGGGACCACGGCCAACGGCGCGCTCGCCCAGCAGTCAACCCTGGCGATCTCCCAGTTCATGGCCAGGATCAGCGACGGCGTCGGGTGGACGGCCAACAAGTACACCGGCATCTACACCGGCAGCACGCCGCCCGGCACCTGACTCCGCCCCCGGAAGCACCGGAGGAGGATCAGCGATGCCGTTCAATACCCCGCCCGCCTGGGGCGCAGACGTCCCGATCTCGATGCCGCTCCCCGCCGCCGAGCCGGTCATGGTCGATATGTACGGCTTCGGGATGACCCAGTACCGGCTGGTGCACTCCCTGTCCCAGGCGGACTACGAGTCGCTCGCCGTCCCCGTGTACGCCCCGGCCAGCCCGACCGGCGCCGTGGTGGCCGGCGATGCGGGCCTTGACGCCACCGGGAAGTCGTCGGGCTGATGGCGCGCCAGGGGCTGAACGGGACCCTCACCTACACCGACGGGACCACGGCGTACACCTACCAGGTCCGGGTCGGACAGGTCGGCTACGGGGTGGACATGATCTACGCCGAGGACCAGGCGCGCACCCAGCGGAGCTTCTACCCGCACCGCACCGCCAACCAGCAGTTCTCCGTCCAGGTGCTGCTGCTGAACTGGGACGAGCGCAACGACCTGATGACCTGGATGTCGAGCTACGCCCAGTACGCGCTCGACCCGACTGCCGTCCGCACTGTCTTCCCGTTCATGCAGGTGGTCTGCCCGGTGCGGAACTTCAACCAGCAGGGGATGCCGCTGAAGGGATACGAGTGGGGGGCGCACTCCGGGATGATGGCGTTCTCCCCGGTGTTCACCTTCGAGGCGGCCCAGTCGCCGGGGCAGAACTCCCTCTCGGTCGTCACCAGCTCCGTGGTCAACGCGGCCAGCGCCTTCGCCAGCGACCCGGCCGTCCAGTACTTCTACCCGTTCTCCACGCAGCTTTCGGCCAGCCAGGTCCCGCAGGACTACGGCCAGGTGGTCCCGTCTCCTGGCACCGTGCCGCCCGCGCAGACCGCTCCCGGACCGGACAACCCGCCCGCCGGGGTGAGCCAGTCGCAGTGGACCAACGCCCTCGGCGCGGTCGGCGTGGTCAACCCCGGCACCGTCGCCGGGCCGGCTTACCCGCCTGCCGGGAGCGCCGCCGATGCGGCCACCTCCCCGGGCATCTCCCTGGGGGGCTGACCGTGGCGGTGTTCATGTACGCGCCGGGGATCGCGATCTACATCTCGACGCAGAATAACGGGATCATCGATGTCAGCAACGACGTCACCCAGGGGACCCTGGTGCGCCGCAGCGACGGGGTCTCGACGTTCTCCTTCAACCTCCAGAACCCGTTCCGCAAGTACCAGGGGATCTTCACCCCGAACGACCGGATCATCGTGATGATGAAGCGGGTGTCCTGGGTCCGGGTTTTCACCGGCTACCTGAACCAGGTGCCGCTGGTCACGGCGTGGCCGTCAACGGTGCAGCTCACAGCCTCCTGCTCCCTCAAGCGGCTCCAGTACTGGTTCTGGGACCCGGGCCTCCCCGCCTCGCAGAACATGGTCGCCCAGGCTATGGCGACCGCAGCCAACCCCGACGACGGCGGCACCTCGGCGGCCGTGCTCGCGATCCTCCAGAACGTGGTCGGCTGGCCCTCCAGCAAGGTCCACATCGCCGGGGTGCCGCAGGGCTGGTCCGCCTGGGCCTACAAGATCGCCCAGCAGGTGGAGGGGGAGCTGTCCTCGGCGGACACCCTGGCACAGCAGCTTTACGCTGCGCTCGGGGCGGGCGGAACCGTCGGCGGGGTGACCGGCGGCGGGGTGACCGTCCCGTCGAACGCGCTGGCCGCCGGGACCTACGCCGGGCAGTCGCTGACCACCGCGCAGGTGCAGACGGCCACTCTCATCTACAACACCGTGATCCAGATGGGCGGGTCCGTCAACGACGCGATCGTCGCGATCATGACCGCCTACCAGGAGAGCCGGCTGGGTGCCAACACCGGCTCCAGCCCCAGCGCCATCGGGCTGTTCCAGCAGAACCCGGCGGACGGGTGGGGCACCGCCGCGCAGCTCGCCAACAACACCACGGCGACCCAGGCGTTCGCGAAAGTGCTCCTCGGCATCACCAACAGGTCCACGATGACCGACGCCCAGCAGGCGCAGGCGGTGCAGCGGTCGGCCGACGGCTCGCTGTACGCCCAGTGGCAGACGATGGCCACCGACCTGGTGGACTCGCTGACGACCACCGGGGCCTCCTCGGTGGCGAACACCCCGGCTGCCGCCGCCACCGCCGCGACCAAGACCGGGAAGGCGTCCGGGGCGCAGCTCCTCGGGACGGCGCTGAACCTGGTGGACACCTACTCGATTCCCTACCAGGAGGGAAACGACTCGGCCTACAACGCGGCCGTCCCTACCGTGCTGGACTGCTCGTCGTTCACCCAGTGGGTCTACTACCACACGCTCGGCTCCATCGGCTCGATGCCGCGCACCTCCCAGGAGCAGTCCGCCTGGGCCACGGAGATCCCCGTCGCCCAGGCGCTCAACACCCCGGGCGCGCTGCTGTTCTACGGCACCCCCGGCACCTCCTCCCACGTGGAGATCTCCTGCGGCACCGGCAGCAGCAGCGTCGGGGCGCATACCACCGGCACCTATGCCGGGGTGGTCGGCGCCGGGGCCTACAGCAACGCCAACCCCTACGGGTTCGCCTTCGGCGGCCTCGCCCCGAACATCGACTACTCGGCGACGCCGGGCACTTCCCCCGCCTACGCCTCGGTGCCGGCCAACGGGGCGGCCCTGGCGGCGGGATCGCCCGCCAGCACCAACCCGCTGGCCGCGACCACCCCGGGCGCGGAGCTGGCCGCCGAGGGGCTCCAGGTCAACCCGTCGTCCTCCGAGCCCTGGTACAACCCGACGAACGAGTTCGACAAGCTCTTCGGCAGCTCCCCGTGGATTCCGACGTTCGACACCGACGCGCAGCTCACCGCGCAGATCCTCACCGGCCCCCGCGCGCTGATGGCCGACAGCCCGCTGCTGCCGTACCTGAAGAACCTGTTCGCCTCGTGCATGCGCTCGTACTGCTCGGCGCCGAACGGCGACCTGATGGCCTGGTTCCCGGATTTCTACGGCATCTGGGGCACGGCGGCGATCATGCAGATCGAGTCGATCGAGCTTCAGGACTTCACCGTCTACTGGGACGACGAGCAGCTCATCACGCACCAGTTCGTGGTGGGCGCGCCGCAGAACCAGATCGACCTCGGGTCAGGAACGGTGTCCAGCGTCTCGATCACCGCCCCGAGCGGCACCCAGTCGATCCCCCAGGACCTGCTGCTGGCGATGTCAACCACCGGGATCGCCAGCATCGACTTCCCTGCCATCATGTACGCGCTGTTCGGCCTGGACGCCACCTCCACGGCAGCGAAGTCGTTCACCCAGTACGTCTACAACCGCTTCGGCGCGCGGCCCGACATGGAGCAGCTCCCGGGACTGGCGGGACCGTCGGGGGAGTTCTTCGGGGCGCTTTTCCTGTTCATGCGGAGCTGGGCCTACCAGTACAACGCAGATATCCCGATGACTTTCATGCCTGAGCTGTGGCCTGGAATGCTTATCCAGGTCCCTGATTTCAGCTTCCAGGCCTACGTCACCACGGTGACCCATACCTTTCAGATGGGCGAGGGCGGCTTCTTCGACACCACCGTCAATATCGCCGCCCCGTCCCGCATCCCGGGCAGCGGCAACGATTCCGGCGGCCAGCTCATCGGCCTCCCGGTAGCCGGCGGACTGGTCTCCCCGGGAAGCACGCCGGCCCCGGCGGCAGGGACGGGCGGCTGATGGCCGCGCCGCGCCCGGCCCTCAACGGCGCCACCACCTCCGTCGGCTTCACCACCAAGCTGGTCACCATCCAGTCAGTCAGCCCGGACGGCAAGACGGCGGTCTGCGTAGACCGGCAGAATACCCAGGTCAGCGTCCCCATGCTGGTGCAGCGCAGTAAGGGAGTTCTGCCCGCTGCCGGGGAAACGTGGCTGGTCACCCAGGATCTCGGCCAGTGGACGTTCGCGGCGGTCGTCGCGCAGTCGCCGGCTCAGTTCCAGACCGTCGCCCAGTCCAGCGGCGTCTACAGCGGGGGGACTGTCCCGGGCAACCCGACTGTCGGCGAGCTGTGGGTGAACTCCGCGCTGGGCAACATCGTCTCGGTGTGGAACGGCACCGACTGGGAGCCCCTCCAGTTCGGCGGCACCGCCATCCAGCCGGGCAGCCTGACCTCGGAGCAGCTTTCCGCCGAGGCGAACATCGCCGCCTCCCAGGTGAACTTCACCGCCTCCGACATCGGCGGGCGCACCACCACGATCTCGGCTACCGCGCCGCCGGACCCGTCGTTCGGCGACCTGTGGTACGACGCGGAGAACGGCTACCAGCTCAACCAGTGGGACGGCACCGAGTGGATTCCCTACCAGTGGGGAACCCAGGCTATCGCCGCCAACTCGGTTACCACCGAACTGCTCGCCGCCGAGGCGGTCACCGCCGAGCAGATGGCCGCCGGGATCATCTACGGCGGGATCATCGACGGCACCATCGTGGACGCTGCGACGTTCATCGGCAGCACGTTCGAGGGCACCGACTTCATCCTCAACAGCGTCGGCGGGTACTGGTACACCACCACTCCGGGCGCCGGCGACCTGGTAGTGAGCATCACCGCGCAGGCGGGGACCGACCCGGAGGGGAACACCACCGAAGGCGGCGTCACCATCTACCAGGGCGGCGCCCGCCTCCAGCTCCACGTCAACACCTCTGTCAGCGCCCCCGCGATCGAGATGCCGACCGGCGCGGCGTCGGAATCCGGGGGCGCCGCCATCTACACCTGGGTCCCGAACCCGGGGGCGCCTTCCGAGGGCCTGATCTCCTACTGGCAGGGACCGGGGTCGTCTTTCGACGGCAAGTCAGTCGCCATCCAGTTGACCAGCTCTAACGCTGACGGCTCGAAGCTCGCCCAGGGCGGCCTCGTCATAGACGGCGGGATCGTGGCCTACTGGGACGTTAACGGCCTTTACTCCACGGCCACGTGGGCGAACATGAGCCTTTCGAACGGCTGGTCGGTGAGCGGCACCGGGTTCGCCGAGTACAAGCTGGGACTGGACAGGATGGTCCACGTCCGGTTCGGCGGCCTGGGTCCCGGCACCACGGCCAACGGCACCACGATCTGGACGCCGCCGTCGGGCCTCGTCCCGACTTTCACCGGCACCATGAGCTTCCCCATCGCTGTCGGGTACTCGGGGACCGCGCCTGCCTACGGCTCCACCCCTGAGGTTGTCTTCAGGGGCGGCAGCATGCAGTGCTTCAACATAAGCACCGGGACGGTCGCCAACATCGCGGGGACGTTCTCGTACCCCCTGGACTGACCGCCCGGAAGAGGGGGAGGTGGTCGTGAGAGATCTCCAGCTAGCCGGCGGGGACCTGGTCGCGTCCGGGCGAGGGTTCGCGACTGTGACCGGGGCCGGCTACGTCCGTCAGCGGGTCGCCTGCGCCCTGTCCGAGCCGTACGGCAGCGACCCGTACAACCCGGGGTGGGGGTCGGCCCTGACCGGGTGGCTCGGCGCGCCGCAGACCTCAAGCACCCAGGCGATGGTCGCCTCCGAGGCGCAGCGGGTGCTCAGCGGGCTGATGGCCGCTCAGCAGCTCGTGCTCAAGTCGGCGGCGATGACCAACACCCGGAGCCAGCTCAACAGCGCGGACGTCATCGCCTCGGTCAACAGCGTCACCGCCTCGGCCGGGTCCCGGCCCGACGCGGTGCAGGTCACCGTCACCCTCACCACCATGGGCGGCCAGCAGGTCCAGGCATCGCGGACGGTCAGCGCCTGATGCTAGGACGGCAGCGGGTTGAGGTAGGCGTGCTCTCCGAACAGCTCCAGGGCAGCCTCGTTGTAGGCGCGGGCGCAGGCTTCCTGGCTGTCCGAGTGCAGGATGGTCCGAGTCTTTCCTTTTATGGTGATGCGGGCGCGCCACTTATTCATCTGCTTGTCCCATCCGACCCCCTTGTACTTAGAGGTGTGCCGCGTAAGGTCCGGTCTTCTGTTCTTGTCATTGTGCAGGCCGTCGCGCAGGTTGCGGCGGCGGTTGTCCAGCGTGTCATGGAAGATGTGATCCGTGCGCGGGTATCCGGTGATCATCGAGTGCATGGAGATGATCTTGTAACCTCCGCCGATCTGACGGATGGCGGTGCGAGCGTACGGCCCGTTGGTACGTCCGTTGCGCTTGATTTCAAGCACGTGTCACCTGTGCCTGATGACCAGCTCGTAATCTTCGACGTCGATTCGTGCGACTCTCCCGGCTGCCTTCTTGCCGGACAGGGGAACCTCGATATGCGCCGTCGCCAATGGTGGGCCTCCGTGCTCATCGTCTCTAAGGGGGTGATGCACCTTGGCAAGCCAGTCTGATATTTCATCTCAGATCATCTCGGTCCTGGCGGCTAGCGAACCTGACCTTGACACCACCGTCGGTTCCGTGACCCGCAAGATCATCGACGCAGTTGCAGCTTCGATCTCAACTGCTTCGCTGGACCAGCAGATGTTGGCTTATCAATTAGCAATACGATATCAACTCGATGACCGGCGCCGCGCTCGACTCTTTCGTCCAGCTTTTCGGGATGTCCCGCTACCCGGCCACCCGGGCGGTCGGCACGGTTTCCTTCACCCGGGGCACCGCTGTCGATACCGCGACGGTCCCCTCCGGCCTCCAGATCGCCTCCGAAGACGGGTCGGTGGTAGCCGTCACCCTGACCGCCGTGATTCTCGACCCGGCGGCACTGAGCGGCACCGCGCCCGTCCAGGTGGTCACCGCCGGCCCGCAGGGCAACGTCGCCACCGGGACTCTCACACAGGTCCAGAGCCCGGTCGCCGAGATCACCGCCTGCACCAACGTCACCCCGCTGACCGGGGGGGCCAACCAGGAGACCGACACCCAGCTCCAGGCCCGGTGGAAGGCGACCGTCTTCAAGTCCATGGCCGGGACCAGCCAGATGTTCATCGGCATCGCGACCAACGACCCGGACTGCACCGCCGCCAACGTGGTGGACGGGGCGACGAGGTTCCGCGAGCAGGTCCAGATCGCCAGCGGCGCGGCCACCTCCACGGTCTCCGACGCCCAGTACACCTACCCGTCGGGCCAGGTGGTCGGCCGGGACATCGACAACGGGGACGTCGCCGCGCCGGGCACCCAGTACATCTGGGACTACACAGCCGACCCGCCCTCGATCTCTGTCATCGACGCGAGCTACTTCCCCAACGCCGAGCTGGTTGACCTGTCGTTCCTCTACATGGACACCTACTCGCGCAATTCGGCCGCCGCAGGGATCTACAGCCGGGTGGACGTCTGGTGCGCCGGCAGCCGCCCGGCGGCGGCTTCTGCGACGGTCAACTACCACAACGCCACCACGTTCTCCAGCACCACCACCTCAAACTGGTACACGGGGGGCTTCGTGCGGCCCGACGGCACCGCGCCGGCCACGGGGAACGTCTTCGTCGCGCTGCCCTGGGGGCCGATCGTCACCCTGCCGCCGGTTCTGGTAGTCAACGGCGTCACCTACGGCCTGGCCACCCCCGTCTACCCGCTCGGCTCGGTGTCCGGCGGGGTCACCTACGCCTACCAGATCGTGCACCGCACCGGGGCGTTCGGCTGGAGCCCGTACTCTGACTTCGGCCTTGAGTGGGACGCTGCCTACCAGCCGCCCTCAGGGTCCGCGATCACCCTGAGCGAGAACTACACCTACAACAACGTCCCGGCCGCCATCCAGGCGGACCTGGAGAACTGGCGGCTGGCCGGCCAGGACGTCCTCGCCCACCAGGGCATCCCGGTTTCCCTCCAGTTCTCCCTCGCGGTCATCTTCGACCCGAGCGTCACCCAGTCGGTCACCCAGACCTCGATCAACACCAGCCTCCAGACCTATCTGTCGCAGCTCGGGTTCAACTCGCGGATCTACCCCTCCAGCGTCATCCAGGCAGTGGAGAGCACCCCGGGCGTCATCGCCTCCCGGTTCCTCACCGGGGCCGACTACCCCGCCTGGAACTCTGCGGCCCCCGACAACTTCAATGTCGGCATCCAGCAGGTCTACGAGGGCGTGGTGGCACAGAGCTACGTGGACAGCGGGGGCAACCCGGTAGACGTCGCCCTCGGTGCGGCCCAGCTCCCGACGTTCGGCGGCGCGGTCGTCGTGCCGAAGGCTGGTAACACCATGGGGCCGTTCAGCTAGACTGACGGCGGTCTCCTTGGACCAGGGGTTGGTGTCCCGCAGCGCGTCAACGCTGCGGGACACTTTCGTCCGCGTAGAGTGGTACTGCCTTTCTGGCTTGGGGATCGCACGTCCCGCAGCGTTGGCGCGCTGCGGGGCGTTTCCATGCCTGAGGGCAACTGGTCCTTCCTCCGCACGGAAGCAGGAGGAGGGAGCATGCCGCAGGTACTCACCGGCACAGTGAACAGCGGGGTCATCAGCAACGGCGGGACTGACCTGTTCAGCTACCCGAACGTGCAGCAGGGCTCGGTGCTTGGCCTCCAGACGCCGTCCACCCAGCCGCTGCCGCCGGGCACCGCCACCGCGACCAACCTGATCAGCCCGCCGCTCCAGGTGGCCTCGCAGCTCCCCAACTTCCCGTCGAACGTCTACGACGTCTCCCCGACGAGCATGCTCTACCACTTCATGGCGGCGCTGCTGGGCGACGCGGGCACCGGGCAGCTCCTCAAGCGGAACATGATCTCCCGCCTCCAGCAGGCGATCACCAGCACCCACTTCTACGACCTGGACAGCTTCTACGGAGCGCTGTTCGGCGCGCAGCGCGGTCCCTCGGGCTCCCTGCCCGAGAACCCGAACACCGGCCAGCCGGTCAGCCCCTACACCGACCTGGCGTCCCCGGACGGCTGGGACGAGATCGAGGCGGCCGACGCCACGTTCCGGGAGCGGATCATCCAGCTTGCCCGCGCGATCACCCTCGGCGGCACGATGCCGGGCATGATCGCCCTGGCCGAGGCGGTCACCGGGGTCACCTGCCAGGGCTGGGAGGCGTGGCGGCTCGGCGCGGCCGGGGGGCCGGACACGGTGACCTGGCAGGACGTCACCACCTCCTACTCCACCTGGCTGGCGACGGCCGGCCAGACCTGGGGCGCGATCGACGGCTACGTGCCGGACATCAACGTCAACGGCGTCCCCAGCGCTGTGGTGGTCGAGCCCCGCAAGCAGTACAACTCAACGCCCGAGGGCGCGGCCGAGCAGGGCAGCGACATGTTCGGGGTGCTGTCGGTGGTGGAGGTGCTCCGGCCGGCCGCGAGCATCGTCAGCTTCACCGACGGGATCTCCACGATGGTGCCGCTGACGATCGCCGGAGCATGGGCCGACTCGCAGAACTGGGAGCTGACGCACACCGTCACCCCGCCGGATGCCTCTGTCCCTGCCTACTCGGCGGTAGCGAACTCCTACCAGGGCGTGAACGCCGGGCAGCTCCCCGCCGGGTCCTACGTCCAGCCACGGCCGCCGCTGTCGCGCTCGGGGTCGGGACAGTACAGCTACGCCCAGGAGGTCACCTCGGTGTCCTCCCGGGCCGTGCAGGGCTGGAACCCGGGCAGCGCGCAGGTCACCGACGGGCAGAACTTCCAGTCGGTCGTGTTCCCCGGGGGCGCCGTCGGCCAGTACCAGGCCGCCCAGGGGGTCATGACGCCCGGCCGTGCCGGCTCGGCCCGCGCCGCCTCCAGCGTGGCCGTCAAGTGCGCCCCTTACTCCGGCCCCCGCGTCCCGGTGGCACGCGCGTCATGACGAACTCTTTCGCCACTCCGGGCGCGTTCGCGATCCCCTCCACCGCGCCCGTCTACATCGACGGCATCCCGGCTGGCTCGGTCACCCCGGCGTCGTCGTCGGCCCAGTCGCAGCAGCGGTTCTGGTCCAGCCAGCCGCGCTACGCCGGGGACCAGACCGCCGAGGAGCTGGTCATCTCCCTCGGCCAGCCCCGGTACGTCAACTACGTCGCGTGCGAGCTGCCCCATTTCCCGCACGCGGCCTACTTCTGGTGGTGGGACGGGGCGCAGTGGCAGTACCTGACCACCGCCAGCGGCATGCAGCTCATGATCATCACCAGCGGCTCGGTCCCCGCCCTGGTGGAGAACGCCGCTGCCCTGGGCGCCGGGATGAACCCCTACCACTACGGCGCGGGCCACTGGGTGAAGCACGACGAGCTGATCGTCCCGGTGACCACCTCCAAGATCCTCGTCCACCTCCAGCGGCCTGCCTCCCAGGCGGGCCAGCAGGTGCCCTGCGACCCCCACGGCCAGCCGGTGCCCTACCCGCTCGGCTGCCGGAACTTCGACCTCGGCTGCCGCGTCACCCAGCGGTCCCACGTGCCGCCCACGCTGCGGGACCCGGTGACGCTCAGCCAACGGCAGCCGTTCACGACCTCCTCCGACGTGAACGGCTCTGCGGTGCAGGTGGCGGTCCGGGAGAACCGGGCCGCCGACCTGCTCCAGGGCGGCACCTGGCGTTCCGCGCCGCAGCCCACCGCCGACTCGGTGGTGAACCTCTACATCGACGGCCGTGACGCAGACGGCAGCCCGCAGCTCGTCAGTGCCTTCAACCTCCAGCCGGTGACCTCCGGCGTCCGGTACAACCTCTACTACTCCGCCGACCCGCCCCCGGCCACGGCGACTTTCAGCGCGCTCGACGACCCGATCTCCTCCGGGCTGCTCAGCCCCGGCGGCTCCCAGTTCCCCGCGACCACCGGGCAGGGCATCTCCTTCGGGCAGGCGCCTGGGTGGCTCGACCTGTCCAACCAGGCGGCCGGGACGAACTCCTCCAGTCCCTGGTGGTGCGGGATCGAGGTCATGCCGCAGTTCAGCTCCGACGACGCCGGCACTTACGTCGTCGTGGACGGCGGGTCGTTCCAGCTTTCCTTCTCCGACGGAACCTGGCAGGTGACCGTCCCCGACCCGGACAGCCCCCAGGCAGTCCCGTCGGGCGGGGTGCTCGGCCAGTGGCAGTTCAGCTTCAGCCGGGGCGACCGCCTCCAGTTCTGCCACGGCTACGACGGGAACTACCTGTTCGCGTGGAGCCCGCAGGGCGGCCTGTGCCAGTCGGGGGCCACCTCCCCGCCGCCGTCCCCGGCGTTCCGCTTCGGCGCGCTCCGGTACATCGACCCGTCCGAGCAGGTCCTGGCCGGGAACTACATCCTGACCTGCTTCATCCTCAAGCAGGCGCTGGCCGACCTGTCCGACGGCATCCCGGGCGACTTCACGAGCTTCGCCGCCGGGGCCTCCGCGTACTGCACCGCGCCCGCCGGGGCACCCTCGACCAACAACGCGGTCGCCCGGTTCCACCCCCAGTGGGTGCTCGGCAATGTCTGCCCGTGGGGTTTCGTGGGCGGTCCCGGGTCGTCGTTCGCGGCCTGCAACTGGGTCCAGGTCCCGCGCACCTACGTCCTGGCAGCCGGGTACGCCGAATTTGACGCGACCCTGGCAAGCTGCTGGAAGTTCGAGTTCACCTCCCTCCAGGCGGAGAACTACGACTACCTGGTGCCCGGTCCCCTGGACGGGCAGTACTTCCCGCCGCAGGCACAGCCGGCAGCCGCCCAGCAGAACCCGACCACCCCGGCGCAGCTCGACACCGGGCTGACCGTCGGCACTTCGATGGCGGCGGCTTTCCGGCTCGGCGACGCACCGCCGTCGTGGGCCGCTTCCCCGTCGCCCGGTACCGTGCTGGGCACCGAAGCGCTGTACGGCACCGACCCGCTCGCGGCGGCCCGCATGCAGCAGCAGGGCGGCGCACTGTACGGCTTCCAGCAGTGGCAGCCCGCCCAGGTGATCCCCGCCGGCTCCGGTCCGAGCGCCTACCAGCAGCAGAGCGTCCCGGTCAGCGGCCGGATCGCCTACTTCGTCGCCGTCTCCTCCGTCGCCATGTACGCGATCGACTACACCCAGGCCGACGACACCCCGCAGTACCAGGAGACCTTCGCCACTCTCGACAACGTGGACGTCTCCAGCTTCGCGTTCGGCGGGTGGGACCTCCAGCCGGGCACCGGCCTGTTCACTCCGAGCAACCTGTCCCCGGCGGGCGCGACCGCGCAGAGCGTCGTGCTCAGCTCCACGCACCAGGTCACCGGGCTCCAGTTCGCCACCGTCCAGTCCAACCCGGTCCAGCTCCTGGACGACTCGGACTTCGCCCAGGACGGCTTCCCGAGCTGGGGTCCCGTCGGCGACGCCGTGCCCCTGGCGCCTTCCCCGCAGGAGTCCCAGCTCGGCATCATGGTCCAGGTGGCCCGGGGCGGCGCCCCGTCTGTCACCACTGCCTACGCCCCGGGGAGCTGGGAATACCTGGAGTCCACGTACGCCTCCTGGCAGCTCCTGGAGGCTGGGGTGCCCGCGTGGATCGACCTCGGGCTGCCGGCTGCCTCGTCGTCCTTCGGCGGCATCGGCTACACCGGAACCCCGGTGGCCACCTCGCCCGGCGGGCGCCTGTACACCGCCGCCCGGGTGTTCTCCCCGGTCGCCCTCACCGCGCCGCTGTACCTCCAGCTCCTGGACGGGGCGACCGGCACCGTCATCGCCGAGGCGGAGCAGGCAGTGGCGGGCGGGGCGGTTACCGAGTGGTTCGCGGGCTTCACCGTAGGCCAGTACACCGCCTCGACCAACACCTGGACCGACGTCGCCGGCGATTACGCCGCCTGGAGCGACACCGAGGGGCTGACCTGGAGCCAGGTCGATACCACCGTCGCGCCGCTGGGCGTCACCGTCACCGCCCAGGTGATCCAGAAGACGTCCACCGCCGACACCTGGGACGTGGACAACGTCAGCGTGTTCGACGACGCGATCACCTGGCAGTTCAGCAACGACGGCGGCGCGAGCTGGTACGACTCCTACGACATCCGCAACAACCCCTCCGGGGCGCTCGTCTTCCCCGCCCCGGCCCAGGGGCAGGGCAACCAGCTCATGTGGCGGGTGACCGGGTACCGGCCCGGTCTGGTGGTCTCCGGCCTGACGGTGCGCCCCTGGTACCAGACCTGGCCGCGCGGCATCCCCCCGAAGCCCGCCGGGGTCGGCCACGGGCCAAACATGTCGCCTGCCGACCAGTACACCACCGTCGAGGACGACCCCCGCTGGGCGATGAGCAGCGGCCCGGTCCCGGACGACTGGTACTTCGCCGTGCGGCAGATCCTCGGGGTGTCGGTCGCGCCGAACAACTTCCCCGCCGGGCTGCCCGTCCCGGCTACGGCCGAGATCGGCGCCGGCTTCGCCTGGGAGCCCGAGCCCCCCGTGGTGCTCCCGCAGACGTGGACCGACATCTACACGGACACCTACACCGACTCCTACGCCCTGGCCGACGGCGGCGACGTCTACACCGACACGTACTGCGACGTCTACGGGATCAACAACCCGGTCGTCACCGGCACCGAGCGGACCGGGGCGGCTGCCTTCTCCGCCAGCGCCACCGCCAGCGCCACGGCGGTCCGCATCGCAGCCCAGGCCTGCGTTCTCGGGACGGACCTCGGGGCGGTCGCCGCCTCCGACTCCTCGGTTTCCGCCTGGATCTCCGGCACCGGCCAGCCGGTCCTGGCGCGGCGCATCGCCCTGGGCAACCAGATCCCGGCCAGCCTCGCCGCGTCCGACGCGGCCGGGGACGCCGGGGTCCGCAGGGTGCTGTTCGACGTCCGGCCGGACGCCACCACCACCCCGGCCCAGCTCACGGCGTTCCTGGCGAGCTGCCAGGCAGGCGGCCTGGAAGCGTCTGTCTCCATCTGGGCGGGCGCGGACACCGCATTCGCCAACCCGTCGGACTGGCTGGCGCTGCTGCCCGCCTACGTCAGCGCGGTGCGGGTCAACGGCTACCAGCATGTCCTGGCCGTCTCGAACGCGGCGATGACCAGCGGGTGGCTGAGCACCTGGTACCCGGGCGACGCCCTGGTGGACGTCATCGCGCCGACGTTCTGGTGCAGCGGCCCGGCGCCGGGGTCAGGCGCTCCCACCCTGGCCGGGGCCGCCGCGTTCGCGGACGCGCACGGCATGCCGTTCGGCCTGAGCAGCTTCGGGGCCGACCACGTGGCCCACAGCGCGAAGCAGTGCGAGGCGTTCACCGCCTACGTGCAGAAGTTCTTCACCGCCCGGAAGCAGCAGGCGAAGCCGTGCTCGGACCTGTTCTGGCTGGGCACCGGGAACTACTCCGTCCTCACCGCGCCGTCCGGGGTGCTGGCGGCGTGGCAGGCCATGGCCGCAGCGCTCGACTGAGGAGGATGACGTGAGAGCCCACTACCGAGCGCCGGTCACCAGCACCACGGGGCTGTACCTGGCCGGGACTGCCGTCACGGTACTTGAAAACGGCACTACCACCCCGGTCGGGCTGCCGCTCTACGTGGACGGCACCACCTCCGACCTGCTGTCCAACCCGTTCATCACCCAGGACGGGACCATCAACTTCTACATGGACTCTCCGCAGCGGGTGGACATCCAGATCGCTCCGCCGGGCGAGTCGTCGGTGATCATCCCGGATATCGACGTCCAGGTCTCCTCCCTCACCACGGTCAGCCTGGTGTTCACGGGCACCGGCACCCAGTCCACCGCTGTCGGCAACGACTCGGCCGCCGCCGGGAACCAGGGGGCCGCCTTCGGCGACTCGTCGTCTGCCGGGGGAGCTTCGTCCCTGGCGGCCGGCCAGGCCGCCTCCGCCTCCGGGTCTTCTTCCACGGCAGTCGGCCAGCAGGCGGTCGTCGCCGGCAGCTCGTCTGTCGCCGTCGGCCAGCGGTCGGCCGCCTCCGGCCAGCAGGCGACCGCCCTGGGCACCGCCGCGAGCGCGGCGGCGAACAACTCCGTCGCCGTCGGCGGCAGCGCCACCGCCGGAGGGACCGGCGCGGTCGCCCTTGGGCAGGGAGCCAGCGCCTCAGGGACCAACTCCGTCGCGATCGGCCAGGGGGCCAGCGCCAGCGGGAACAACCAGGTCGTGCTCGGGGGCGCCTCCTCCGAGGTCGTGATCCCGGGCACCCTGTCGGCGCCGGGCGCCATCGCGTTCTACGGGATCTTCGGCAGCGGATCGGGCGGAGCCGTCACCCTGGACGGCACAACCTCCTACTCCGGGCTGACCCTCGCCGGGTCCGTGTACACGATGACCGAGGTCTTCCTGGAGGCCGCGCCGTCGTCCCTGACGGTCAACTCCGGGGTGACCCTCAACACCGCCGGGCTGCCCCTCCAGGTCAACGGGCCGCTGGTCAACAACGGGACGATCTCCAACAACGGCGGCCCGGCGTCGGGCTCTTCGGCGGGCGCGCTCGCCGGGAAACTGCTGTACGGGGCGTTCACCGGGGCGGCGGCAGGTACCGGGGCGGGCGCGGCAGCCGGGGCCTCGCCGGCCACTGCGGCCGGCGCGGGCGGCAACGGCGGCAGCAGCCCGGCCGAGGGATCGGGCGGCAGCGGCGGGACGGTGACGTCCTCCTCGGGCACCGTCCCCTGGCGCAGTCCTTACGCTGTCCTTACGGGTATAGCCGCCCTCGCCGGTCTCGCCGCCGCGCTTTGCGGCGGGGCCGGGGGAGGGTCGGGGTCCGGTGACGGGGCTAACCCGGGCGGGGCCGGAGGGGCAGGCGGCGGCGTTGTCGCCGTCTTCGCGCGATCTGTCGTCAACAACGGCGTGATCTCGGCAAACGGGGGTGCCGGGGCCACCCCGATCGCCGGGAACTGCGGCGGCGGCGGAGGAGGCGGCGGCGGGACCGTGGTCACCGTCACGGTCACTCCGGTCAGCGGCGGCGGGTCGGCCACCGCGTCGGCGGGTACCGCCGGAGGCGGCCACGGGACGGGATCGGCAGGGACAAACGGATCTTCCGGGCAGGTTATCCAGCAGCTTGCGGCGTGACGCAACTGGATTTCTTGCACGTGCGCCCTGTATTGTCTGTTCCGAGGAATCGCGCAAGCGCTGAAGAGCCCCCTCAGGCGACCAGAGGGGGCTCTTGCTTTTTGCGGTGACTAGCGGGACTTGCCGAGGAAATCGGCTGCCTCCTTCGGGTCGGTGGTGCGGGTCGCCGGCGGGAGCGCCTCCATGATCCGGCGGCCGTAGGCCTTGCTGTTCAGCCGGGGGTCCAGGATGGCGACTACGCCCTTGTCCTCTACGTGGCGGATCAGGCGGCCGAACGCCTGGGTGAGGACCAGGGTCATCTCCGGGACGGCCAGGTGGTCGAAGCCGGCCCGCTCGCTGTGGTAGCGCCGGACCAGCACCTCCTCGCGTGCCTTGTGCACCAGGTCGGTCGGCGGGGTGAACGGGAGCTTGTCGAGGACCACCAGCCGCAGCGCGCTGCCCTGGATGTCCACGCCCTCGAAGAACGTGCGGAGGGCGAACAGGACCGCGTGCCCGTCCTCCTTCATGAGGCGGACCAGCTCGCCGGGCGTGGAGTCGCCCTGCTTCATGACCAGCAGCCCCTGGTCGCGGAAGTCGTCGGCGAGCACCTGGTAGGCCTCGTTCATCGCGTTCCTTGAGGTGAATAGCAGCAGCGCCCCGCCGCCGGACGCGTTGACCAGGTACTTAGTCGCTCCCTGCGAGTAGGCCCGCCACGCGACCATCGTCTTCTGGAGCGGCTCCGGCTTGCCCTTCTCCGGGGTGAACAGCACCGCCTGGGCGGGGTAGTCGAACGGCGATCCGGCGTCGAACTCCCGGGCCTCGCCCTTGTCCAGGCCCACGGTCTCCTCCATGAAGGAGAAGCTCTTCCCTGTGGCGAGGGTGGCAGACATCAGGACGGTGGGGATGGAGTCCCACAGCACCTTGCGCAGGAACGGGCCGACATCGACGGGGGCGGAGCACAGGAGGACGCGCTCGCGGCGCTCCCCCCGGAATGTCTTGATCTCCAGCTCGGCCCAGCGCACCGTCTCGCCCTCAGGGCTGGTGGTGTAGGCCCGGATGCGGTCCAGCATGTTCGCCGAGCGGCGCAGCATCCGGGTCTTGGCCGTCTTCTGGCGGTCGTCGAAGGGGCGCTTGGAGCCGACCTCCTCCCGCGCCGCCCAGATAGCCTGGGAGAGGGCGATGAAGTAGGGGCCGAGGTCATCGATCAGCATCTTCTGCGACAGGGCCATCGGGTCGGCCTGTCCCCGGTTCTTGTCCTTGACCCAGGTGCGGTAGGCGACAGTGAGGTGGTTCCACAGGGAGTCGGCGGCCTGCTTGACCTCTAGGGCCAGGGCGTGCTCCAGGTTCTCGCGCTGCATGTACGCGCCCATGTCCTTAGCCAGGTTGACGAGGCTGCCCTGGCCGATCGTGTCCTCGATCGCGCTCCGGGTGACCTCGGGGAGGGTGTGCCCTTCGTCGATGACGACGCGACCGATCTCGCCGAGGAGCTGCACGTTGCCCTCGGAGATGTCGCGGAGGGCGAGGTCCCGCAGGAGGTAGGCGGTGTTGGTGATCACGATGTTCGCGTCGGCGGCCTTCGCCTTCGCGCGCTCGGCGATGCAGACGTCCCCGAACGGGCAGTTCTTCTTGCCCGGGCACTCGTCGCTGGAGATGGAGAACGGCCGCCATTCCTCGTCGGGCAGAAGCGGGAAGTCCTCCCGGTCGGTGACGCGCAGTTCCCGGACGGCCTCGGGGGTGCTCAGCTCCTGCACCCGCGCGATGACTTCAGCCTGGCGCGTGGTGGGGGCGGTGACCTGCTCCATCTGGAGGTGGCACGGGTAGTTGGCCCGGCCCTTGATGACGGCCCAGGTGAAGGGGACCCCCAGGTACTTCTCCAGGAACGGCAGGTCCTTGCCCGCGTACTGTGACTGGAGTGCCTTGGTGGCCGTGGCGACGATGGTGCGCTCACCTGAGAGGATGTGGGCGATCAGGGCGGCGAGGGACTTGCCGGTGCCGGTGCCCGCCTGGCAGAGCCCGTGGCCGCCGTCCGCGATGACCGTCTCGATCTCGGCGGCGAGGGCCTCCTGGTGCGCCCGGCAGGTGTACCCGGGCAGGTTCGCGGCGAGGACCTCCTGGGCCTCGGCGAACGTCGTGGGGACCTTCACGGTCTCGGTCGTCTCCGTCATGATCTTCCTCCTGGCTCTCAGGGACACCCCCGGAAGGGCTACAGCCCTATCCTATTATCAAGAAGTCCTGTATTACAACCAGTATATCGGGGCACAGTCCGGTATTCTCGGAATATGCCTGCACAGGGAGAGCCGCACCCGGAGTGGCCCCCGGGCATCCTTTTCAAGCCCACCTACGACATCGACTGGCAGTACGACTTCATCGCCAAGATGTTCCTCATGGGGCGCGCCGTGGTCGCCGCCGATATGGGGCTCGGCAAGTCGGTGATGGCGCTCGGCGCCGCCGCAGTCGCGTTCGAGTACGAGCAGACAGACCTCGTGCTGGTCGTGTGCGAGAAGAACAAGCTGTCGGAGTGGGTGCGGGACCTCGGCCGGTTCACCCGGCTGTCGGCCGCTCTCTACTACGGGCCGAGGCCGAGGCGCAGGAAGCTCCTCGACGGGGAACTCCCGCAGGTCCTGGTCACCACCTACGAGACGGCCCGGACCGACAGCGCGGTCTTCCCGCCAAAAAAGAGCCGCTCCCGGACGCTCACCCCTGGCCCGCTGCTGGAGGCCATGGCGGGCAAGCGGGTCATGCTGGTCTACGACGAAGTGACCAAGATCGGCCACGGCCGGTCCTCCAACCTCTACAAGGCCCACAAGTGGCTGGAGGAGCAGCTCCGCGCGGCCTGCAAAGAGACTCGCGTCCTCGGCCTGACGGGCACCCCCATGGATACCGACCTCGACGGGGTGCTCAACGAGATGCGGGTGGTGGTGCCGCGCGCCATGCCGACGATCAAGGAGTACGAGGAGCGGGTAGTGCGCAGCCGGGACATCTACGGCCGCCCTCTGTACCGGCCCGAGGGGAAGGAGTGGTTCCGGGCGCGGTGCGAGCCCCACATCCTGCGCAAGCGCAAGAGCGACCCTGACGTCCGCGAGCAGTTCCCGCCGCTGCTGGAAGAATTCCGCCGCCTCCAGATGCACGACGACCAGTACAGGCTCTACCGGATGCTGGAGGACCTGGCCTGGGACGAGAAGGGGAGCAAGCTCGACGCCCCCGCCGGGCTCCAGCTCGCCCTGCGCCTGGTAGCCGGGGACCCGCTCGCCCTCCTGGAAGCGGCCCGCAACGGGGAGTCGGAGTTCCTGGCGATGCTCGCCGAGGAGCTGGGGGAGGACCTGGAGCGGTGCTCGTCGGCCAAGGCTGAGGAGCTGGTCTCGATGTCTGACATCGTGACGTCCGGCGGCGGAAAGCTGATGGTCTTCACCTGGTTCGCGCACACCGTGATGCCCGTGTTGCAGCGCAGGCTCGGCGACCGCCAGGTGTTCACCTACCACGGCGGCATGACGTCGGCTGAGCAGGACCGCCAGCTCGCCCTGTTCGAGGCCTGCGGGGGCGGCGCCGTCCTGCTGGCCAGCGACGCCGCGAAGCGGGGCATCAACGTCCCCTTCGTGGACGTCATCGCCGAGTACGAGCCGGCCTCCAAGCATTCCGACCGGGTGCAGCGCGCCAACCGGGGCCACCGGCTGGGGAGAGTCAACCCGCTGACCTTCGTCACCTTCGTCCTCGAATCGACGATCGAGTCCACCTCCAGCATCAGCAGCGTCCTGGGGCGCAACGCCGACCAGGACTTCCTGCTGCGCGACGACGAGGCCGATGGCTACACTACGGCCGACGACCGGCGCGAGCTGTACGCGCAGGCGCGGCCGAGGAAGGCGGGTTAACGTGCGGCGGACGTCCGACATCGTGGCACAGATGGTCAAGCAGGCCATAGGCGACCTGGACATCCTCGCGGTTGACCGCGATGCCGTCGAGTGGGAGGTCATCCCGTTCGTGAACCCCGGCGCCTCTGTCTGCTGGCTGCTCGGCATCGGCCTGCCTGTCCCGGCAGTCGGAGACACCATCATGCCGTTCGTCCGGCTGTCCGATCCGCACAGCCGGGAGGAGGTCGCCCGGACCGTCCAGGCCCTCTACCGCACCGTGGCCATGCAGGTCCTCGGCGTCTCCGGTGACGCGACGAAGGCCGCCGAGGAACTCCGCACCTCTCCCGGCGGCCTGATCGTGCCGTAACCGCGCCCCGGAAGGGGTGTGACCGGAACTACCTCTTTCCTCGTTGACTGCTCTTCGTACCAGGGTGTCCCCGCCTGGGCGAAGGCCGCCGCCGTGTGCGCCGGCGGGGCAGAGAAGGTCACTGAGGGCACCGGCTATACGAACCCCGACTGGAACGCGTCGAAGACCGCGCTCCAGCAACTGGCCGCGCACGGGTTCGTGCCGCTGGCCTACCTGTTCCTCGACGCCGGGCCCGGTGCCGCGCAGGCGCAGTACTTCGCGAGCAAGGCCGGGAGCCTCACGGGCTGGGGCATCGCGATCGACCTGGAGCGCTCCTCCGGCAGCCCCACTGTCGCCCAGGCTCAGGACTGCGCCGCCGAGCTGCGCAAGCTCTACCCGGCCCACCCGATAGGCGGGTACGCGCCGCACTGGTACACGGGCGGAGCGAACCTGTCGTTCTGCGACTGGCTGTGGGCCAGCGAGTACGTGAACGGGTCGGGCGACCCGGGCGTGCTCTACAAGTCGGTCCCGGCCACCTGGTGGGCGCCGTACGGCGGCAAGGCACCGCTGCTTCTCCAGTTCACCTCCTCAGCGACCGTCGCCGGGATCAGCGGCCCGGTTGACTGCTCCGCGTTCGCCGGGACCGGAGCGCAGCTCGCCTCGCACGTCCTGCCGGAGCCGGCCGCCCCGCCGAAGCCGGCTGCTCCCCCCGCACCCAAGGAGGCGGCCGTGTCCGACCCGGGCGTCCTGTTCCAGCTCAACCACGACAGCCTGCCGCTCGACGTCCCAGTCGCCGGGGCGCTCCCGTCGCAGGACTTCCGGATGGTGGTCACCGGGGACACCGGGGCGGTGACGACGGCGACCGCCTGGTTCACCGACGGGTCAGCCGCCCAGCAGCTCTCCTTCGCCCTCCATAACGGCCAGTCGGCCAGCGTCGTCTTCCGCCGGCCGTGGAGCGGGGTGAGCACCGTCAGGTTCCAGCGGCAGGACACCAAGACCGCTCTCTCCGCGTCCGTCTTCATCCGCTTCTAAGCCCCAGAAGGATCAGGAGGGAGTCATCCCATGTCAGTACAGCCTGCCGGGCCCGTCCGGGCCCTGCGCGAGTGCGACGAGTGCCACGGCATCGACGACCTGGGCCATCACCAGGTGGTGGTGCCCGGGGAGGACGGCAGCCTGGTGGTCGCCAGCCGTCACTTCGCGTGCTGTGCCGGCAGCGGGTGCCCCGACGGAAGCTGCAACGCGATCCTTACGGGAGCACCAGGTGTCTAACCTCGACCAGACCTTCAGCAACTCGCTGCTCCAGGCCAGCGTGGGAGGCAGCTTCACTGCTCCGACCACGCCGATCACCTGCCGCCTGATGACGGCGACCGGGACGAACACCAGCAACGGCACGGAGCTGGCGACCAGCGGCGGCTACACCAGCGGCACCGGGGCGCCGCAGGTGACGTTCGCCTCGGCGTCGGCGGGCTCGATGGCCTCCAACGTCGCCGTCACCGTCACCAACATGCCGGCCACGACGATCAACGCCGTGGAGCTGTGGGACTCCGAGGGCAGCCCCAAGCGGCTGTGGTGGGGGCCGCTGACCTCGGCGAAGACCACCAACGCCGGGGACACCTTCACGATCGCGTCGGGGTCGCTCACCCTGGCCATGTAAGGAGCCGTCATGGCCGAGACCCCCACCAGCCTGTCGTACGCGGGCAACTCCACTGCCTCCGACCTGACGGCCAACGGGAGCACGGTCACGATCGGCCCGCTGAACGTCACCATGGCGGGCTTCGATCTCACCGGCACCCAGGCGGAGTGCGTCCTCGGGCGCGGCGGCGGATCGGCCGACGAGCCGGCCGGGAACACCGCGAGCGGGTCCACCGACTACGGCTTCACCGACACGACCTACACGCTGACGGCGGCGCAGGTCCAGGCCGGGAGCCTTATGGGAGCGTGAGGCGGTGGCCAACTACCGTCTTTTCCCTTCGACGAGCGGCCCGGCGCTTACCAGCTACACGGGCAAGTTCATGGCGGGGGTCGCCTTCCAGGTCACCGAGGGCGCTACCTGGCTGTCTGGTTTCTGGTGGTGGGTTCCCGCCGGGGGCGATACCGCCGCCCAGGAGTTCTGCCTCTGGCAGCTCACCGCCGGGCTCGCGGGCATCGTCGTGCCCGCGACCACGGTCACGTCCGGGACGCTGACCGCCGGGGCGTGGAACTACGTCGCGCTCGCTTCCCCGGTGGGGCTTACGCCGGGAATCCCCTACCTGGCTGAGACCGCGTACACCGCCGCCCACGGCTTCCCTGAGACGCACGGCCAGTTCGGCAGCGGGGACCCGTACTCCGCAGGAATCACCAACGGCCCCCTGTCGGCCTACTCGGACGCGTCCGGGTCGAACCCGGCGCCGTCCGGCTGGGTGACCCAGGGGTCTTTCGGCACCGCCTACAGCGTCCCTACCTCCGGTATCCCCAACCTGGGGTCGGACAGCAGCAGCAACTTCTGGCTGGACGTCCAGGTCACCGACACGCTCCCCGCAGGAGGAAGCTACCGGCTGTGGCCGTCGCTGCCGCTGCCGCAGGGGATGATCCAGGACTCGGCCGCGAACTTCACCCTGGCGACCGAGTTCGTCCTCTCCGGGTCGTGCTCGCTGGACAACATCTGGTTCTACTCCCCCTCCGGCGCGCCTAACCTGCCGACAGAATGCGGCATCCTCGGCCAGACCTCCCAGGCGCTGGTCAGCGGCACGCACGTCACCTCTCCCTCCTGGTCGGGGGCGGCCGGGTCGGGGTGGGTAGCGCACGCCTACACCGGGGTCACGCTGCCCGCCGGGGCCTACCGGGTCGCGGTGGCCAACTCCGACGGCACCGCCGGGGCATGGAACGACGCGACCGTCGATTACTTCCTCACCGGGGCCGGGTCGGCGGGACTCACCGCAGGGCCGTTGTCGGCCCCGCCGAACAGCACGGCGGGCAGCCCCGGCCAGGGGTCCTACAACTCCGGTGCAACCCTGGCGTGGCCCGGCACGTTCGACACCGGCCACGCGCCGTCTTACTGGGTGGACGTCGAGGTCACACCTGGAGCCACCATCGACTCCGGGTCAGCCGCCCTGGCCGCGCTGCCGTCACTCGCGGCAGCCGGCACCCGGACAGTCCTCGCTTCAGCTCACGTCACCGCCGCCTCTTCGCTTTCGGCGCCCGGGACAAGAGCGGTTCCCGCTGCCGCCGCGCTGTCGGCACCGGGGGCGCTGTCGGCTCACGGCACGCTGTCGGTCCGCGCCGCCGCCTCGGCGGCTGCGCTGGCGCGGCTCTCGGCGGCAGGGGCGGTTCCGGTCACCGCTGGTGCGGCACTGGGTGCTTCCGCCGTATTGACGTGCTCTTATCTTCCCGCACGAATCGTGATCGCCGCGAATATCATGTTCCCAGATAACCAGTCTGGGATATACGGGGCCAGTGAGGCTGAGACGACCGTAATAGTCCCTGGCGTGACAGACGGGATTTACAGCTCATGAGCATGCAGCAGCACTCGGCAGCCACCGCCCTGCTCGCCGACCCTTCCGTGCGCGCCGACCCGGGACAGTCTTTCAGCACAGTGCAGCGCGGATATCACAAGGGCGAGGTAGACGACTGGGTGCGTTCGGCCCTGTCGGAAATCGACCGTCTCGGGCGCCAGGTAACCGCATTCCTCAGTCACGAGGCGTCCAGCCCCCAGGGGCAGAAGCTCCTGTCCGAGCTGATGCAGCTCGCCGCCGACGAGGTGACGGGTCAGCGGGCGGCTGCCGTAGAGGAAATCGAGCAGATGATCGCCGGGGCGCACCAGCAGTCCGACGGGATCATCGCCGACGCCCGCAGGCAGGCCGAGCAGATCACCGGCAGCGCCACCCAGCAGTCCAGCTCGCTGATCAGCAACGCCCGCGCCGACGCCAAGAAGACCACCGACAAGGCCGAGGCTTACGCCGCCGCCGTCCGGGAGGCCGCCGAGGCGCGCCTGACGCAGCTCGTCCGGCTCCACGACGACGGGATCGCCAGGCTCTCGCAGGTCAACGAGGTGACCGGCAAGATGCTCGCAGCGGAGAGCCAGCGGGGGTCCCTCGCCGACGAGGTGACCAGGGCTCTCGCCCCGATCACCTCTGCCGCCGAGCAGCGCTAGCTACTCGCCTTCGACGTTCGGTCCCGGGCCGGCCTTCCAGCAGCGGTACCGGGGGTGGTGCACCACCTCGTTGTCCCTGTCTTCCGCCAGCCACTTGTGCAGGGTTTCCCGCGCCGGGGCGATCCCCTCCTGGTCGAGCATGTTCCAGATCACCTGGGCGCTGGCCCCGTCCACCGGCCGGCCCGCGAGGAACTCCCGCATCCTGATCCGCCCGGGATGCAGGTCCTTCTCCGGGTCGGTCAGCCCGCCCCCTTTGACGACCTCGTCGAAGCGGTCCGTTCCGCCGCTGTCGCCGCTGTACCCGTTCAGGGCGCTGCCGGCCGCCAGGGCCATCGCCGGGACCTTCAGGACGCCGTTCTGCTGCGCCCGCGCCCAGCGCTGCGCGTACCCGGTGCCCAGCGCCCGCGCGGTCATCGCGTCCAGCCGGGGACGCACCGGGGCGGTGTCGATTTCCGACTGGTAGACCGGGCACTCCGGCGGGCACAGCGGGTTGTCGTCGTCTTCGCCGCACACCTTGTCGATGTGGTCGTGGTGCAGGAACTTGGACGGCTGGCTGGCGCGCGGCCCCCGGCCCATCATGCCGACGCCGGGTGTCTGCGCGAGGAACTGGAGCTGGCGCCCGGCCAGATGGGGCAGGTCGGGGACGATCCAGCTCAGCTCGCTGAGCTGGCTGGGCCGCAGCGCGAACCTGACGTCGATGTTCGCCTTCATGTCGGTGCTGCCCCCGGCCGAGGTGGTGCCCCGCTGCGACGCCCAGACGGTGGTGACCGCCTCCGACCGGCCCTTGCGGGTGATCTCGATGCCCTGCTTGATGAACCAGTTATTGGTCATGGCGTCCGCCTGGCCGGCCCGTTCGAGGTCTCCCCTGGTCCCCGAGATGTCGCTGAACAGGTCGGCCATCTCGTCGCAGACCAGGATGATCTGCGGCCGGCCGGCGGACGGCTTGATCTTGCTCCGGCCGATGCCCGAGTTCATTCGTACCTCGGTCGCGGCGATGACCGCCTCGATCATCAGCGTCGCCTCGGCCCGGTCGGTGGCGATCCAGTCGATCGGCGGCATCCCGGTGCGGCCTTCCTCCCACGCCTGGAACCAGGGCTTGATCGCCCGGCCGCCCTTCATGTCGATGGCCCAGATCACCGTGTCCACGCAGCTCGCAAGCTGGGCGATGAGCACGTTGATCAGGTTGCTCTTCCCGGACCCGGTGGAGCCGACGATCATGATGTGGACCTCGCGGACCGGCACCTTCAGGTACGAGCCGTCCTCCTGGACGCCGACCACGATCTCCTCGGTGCAGGTCCGGGACCGCACCTCCGGGGTGAGCAGGTGGGTGCCCTCCATGCCGTCCTGCTCGCGGAGCTTCATGAGCACCTCAGAGGAGGTGGCGCCGGCCTCGAACATGCAGGCCCCCTCCTGCGACTGGAGGGCTACCTCGAAGTTGCGGGCCTTAGCCCGGAAGTCATCGATGGTGACCTTGCCGGACTGGGGGAGCCGGATGCGCACCTGGCGGCCCCAGCGTTCCTCGGTGAGTCCGGTGACTTCCACCGGGACGACCTCACCCGTGATCGGGTGCACGCCGGCGGTGATGCCGAAGTCGGCGAACATCGTGGCGAACAGCTCCCGCTGGACCTGGTTCTCGTCGGGCTCCGGAGCGATCATGAGGGGCTCGGGCACGGCGGTGAGCGCGATGGGCTCCTTCTTCGGGTGCCGCCTGTGCCAGGCGGCGACGCCCAGGGGGACGAACGCGAACGCGCCCGCGAGGAAGCCGCCGATGACGTTCCCGTGCCACAGGCCGGCGGCCTGCGCCCAGGCGGTCCAGCCGCCGAGGAAGCCGCCGAAGCCGAACAGGTAAAACGGGAAGAGCTTGCGCCCGGTGACGCTCCACGTCACGAGCGCGGTACCCGTCGAGGCGATGATCTCCGACGCGGGGAGCACCCACCCGGGAGCGCTTGTCCCCGAGAGGATGGCCTCGGCCCCGAGCGCGGCAACGGTGGCCAGGCTGATCCACTCAGCCGGGTGACCGTACTTCTGGTAACCCCCCTCAGGCTCCTCTTCCACTGTTGCCTCTCCTGTGACCCGGAGTGTGACCCGGAGTGTGACTGTGACTGTGACTTATCTACTTTCCCAGATAACGAGAACTGTGACGAGCGCCGGGATCTTCCCTGGCGGCGCGCCGGCGTCACACTGTCCCGGCGCACCAGTGCGCCAGGACCCGCCACCTGACGCGCCGCCTCACACTCTGGCGCGCACCAGATTCGGTAGACACATTACAGGTTTTCTTGATAAGTTGGAAGCCGCAAGGAACGAGCAGCCAAAGGAGCACCGAATGAACGCGCCAGTTACCGCACCAGAGACAGATCCCGTCGCCGCAGCCCGCAACGCGGTGCGCACCAGGTGGAGCGCGCACCAGTCGCAGCAGGCGGTGCGCCAGGCGGCGCGGGAGGAAGAGCGCGCCATCAGGGACGAGCGGCGCGGGGCGCGCCGGGAAATGCGCCGGCTGCACCGGGAAGACCGCGCCGACCGCACCGCCGCTGCCGCTGGTGCAGCCGGCGGGTGGGTGCGCCGCGCCGCGCCGGTAGTCGGTGCGGCCGTACCTGTCGCCCTCGTGAACGCCACCGCCTTCGTCGGCCAGTTCGCCTACATCAGGGACCACGTGCCGTGGGTTCTCCCCGGGCAGATCCTGGTGGCCGCCACCTTCGAGTCGGTCGCCGTCTACCTGGCCTGGCACGCGCACATGGCGATGATGAAGAACGACTCGGCGACCCGCCTCAAGCTGGGCGCCCAGCTCTTCGCCCTGATCATGGCCGCGATGAACTACAGCCACTACGCCGTCCACTGGCGTCCCACTGTCCTGGCCGTGGGCCTGGGCCTGATGTCGCTGCTGTCCCCGTCGCTGTGGGGCATCTACTCCCGGCGCGCCGCCCGCGACAAGCTGATGGAGCGCGGCCTGATCGAGGAGCACGCGGTGCGCCTCGGCGCGAACCGCTGGACGTGGCACCCGGTGCGCTCCGTTGCCGTCATGTGGCGCGCCACCTGGGTCGGCGAGAACGACCCGAAGCGCGCCATCGGCCTGTACGAGTCGGCGCAGGTCTCGCGCCGCGCCATCCGGTCGGCGCGCCGCGCCAGCGACGGCGCGCCAGGTGCGCCGCGCCAGGGTGGCGCGCCAGAGGCGGCGCAGCCCGCGCCGGTACCCGCGCCGCGCCAGGAGGCCATCGCGGCTGGCGCGCCACTGGCGCAGGAGTCCCCGGCCGCGCCGCTGCCAGTCGGCACCGACGGCACGCCGCTCCAGTGGCCGGGCCTGGCGCAGTACGCGCAGCAATCGGCCCCGGCCGCCCTGATCCCCGGCACCACCCTGAACGGCCACCCGGTCGCGGACGTGAAGGCTATTGCGGAACTGGCCGCGACGCCTACCCTGAGTGCATCGCACCCGATTGACCCGCAGCGCGTCGTTGATGCCGAGCTGCACCTGGCGGGACTTGCCGTCAGCGACCTGCCGTCTGAGCGCGTTGTCTCGCGGATTCTCTGCCCCGAGCACGACCACCGCCGCCACGCCAAGGCGCTGCTCCAGGCGCGCCGCGCCGCCGGCCAGGACCCGCTCCCCGCGTTTGTCCAGCGTCAGCGCCCGGCGCACGCCCCCACGGTCATCGCCACCCCTGCCGCTACCCTCCCAGGAGGCATCCAGGCTCATGGCTAGCATCCTCCCGTCGTCCCCGCCGCCGTCCGGGTCCCGGCTCCACCTCGCAAGGAGAGCCGGGATCGGCGTCTGCGCAGGCGCCGTCGTGCTCGGCGGCCTGGGGCACGTCATCGGCTGGAAGTCAGCCGGCATCCTCGCGGCGTGCGCCGCTGGGGCCGCCGCGCTGTTCTTCCTCGTGCGCGGCATCCGCCAGCGCAGGTCCGGCGGCCTTCCCCCGGGCTTGCGGGGACTGCCCCCGGGCCTGCGGGGCGGCGGCCGGATTCCCGGCCTCCCGCGCGGCCTCGGCCGTGGCGGTCTGCCCCGGGGGCTCGGCCGTGGCGGCCTGCCTCGCGGATTTCCCCGTGGCGGCCTGCCTCGCGGATTTCCCCGTGGCGGCCTGAAGATGCCCCGGGGAGTTGGACGCGGCCGTCTCCCGGGCGGGATGCGGTCGTCTCTCCCCAAGGGGATGCGTGCCCCGGCGTCGCGCTCGCGCATGCCCGGCCTGGCGTCCCGTTCCGGCCGCAGTGCCGGTCCCGGCCGCAGCAAGGGCGCACTCCCGGGCGGCTCGCGCAGCAAGTTCCGGCCGCGCGCGGCTGGCGCTCCGGCGTTCCGTTCCTCGCGGGCCAGCGGGCGCCCCGGAGCCCGGGCCGGCTCGCGTGCCGGGTCGCCGGGATCTTCGCGCAGAAGCGGCGGGATCGGCTCGCGCGCTTCCGGCGGCCTGCCCCGCAGCGGGCGCACCTGGGGCGGCCGGCGTTCCGGGCTCGGGTCCGGCAGTGCCCGCACCGGAAGATCCCGCTCCCCGGGCGCCAGGCCCGGCGCTCCGGCGCGGGTGAACGGCTGGCGCAGGGCCGTCCCACCGAGGATGCGCCCCGCGTCGTGGACCGGCGGCACGCCCGCCCCGGCGCGCGGGTGGCGCAAGCTCATTCCGCCGCGCCTGCGCCCGGCCGCACCGGGCACTATCCCGAACCCGTCCGCCGGCGCGACCAGGCGGCGCGGTACCAGGCGCAGGAACAACTTGAACAAGCCGCCCCGCGTCCGGCTGCGGCGCCGCTGGTTCCGCCGGCCGGGGCGCCGGGTGAAGGGACCGAGGCCGGTGCGTACGCACAAGCTGCGGCCGTTCACCCAGGCGTGGCTCCTTCACCATGTCGGCCGGTACGGCCGGCGCCGCAACCGGAGGCAGACGGCGCGGCAGGCCCGCAGGACAGCCAGCACACGCCGGAGATCAATTCGCGGCAGGATGCGCAGAATGCAGGCTTTCTTGATAAGGTGGAGGCTCAGAAAGAAGAACAGGACGCAGGCACCGAGCGCTCCGGTGGGTCCGGCGGTAACCATTACGCCGCCGAGCAGGACCGCCGACCCGGATGCTCACCGCCGGCCCCGGCCGGCCCGTCCGCGCCCAGGACCCGCCGCTCCGGCCGGAGCGCCTTTCGCGGGCCAGCCGAGTTCCCCAACCGGAGGACAAATGCCCAATGTCACCTCTGCTCCGATCGAGCAGGTTATCGAGGCGATCAACTCCGCCTTCGGCAACTTCAACCCCGAGAGCGTCGTCCCCGACGTGGAGGCGTTCCTGGAGAACCTTCCCAAGGTGTTCGACGCTCTCGACGCCAACATCAAGAAGGTCGCCGGCCGTATGGACGAGGACCTGCCGGTCCACAAGGACGTAGGCGAGGCGCTGCGCGAGCTTATCCCCCCGCTCGGCGGCCTGTCCGAGCGGGCCGAGGAGGCCTACACGACCTTCAAGAACCGTCACGCGCAGGAGCTGGACCAGCACTACAACCCGCGCCCGCACGAGGAGGCCTGGAACCGGCGGTAGCGGGCGATCCCCTCAGCAGAGGGCGGGACGGTCTCCTCCCCAGGCCGTCCCGCCCTCTTTTACGTCCTTGTGCAGATACAGCTTTTCTTGATAATCTGCTCCCATGACGAACAGCGCTGCCCCCACCCTGGTCATCACCGGGACGGCCGTCCAGTGGGACGGACGCCCGGTCGCCCGGCTTCTCTGGTCGGGCCGCTGCCTGAAGGTGGAGAACCTCCGGGGCCGTGGCCTCGGGCGCCTCATTCCGGCCGGATACACCGAGGGCCGCCCCGACGACGGAAGCGGCCTGTACGACGCGTGGACGGCCAAGCACCCTCACGTGCACACCCCCAGCGACACGGTCATCGCCAGGGACAAGAGACTGGCCGAGGGCATCGCCCTCATCATCAAGGAGAGCACCAGTGGCTGACAGAGACATCAGGAACCTGCCGGTCTGGGGCCAGGTCCTGGTCCGCAGGCTTGAGGGCGAGCGCGACCGCGCCCGCCGCGACCTGGAAGATTACAAGGCCCGGGAGACCGCAACGCTGGAAGACAGCACTGTGGTCGCCGATCCCTACGGCGAGTGCCCCCGCCCCCTGGGGAAGGACCCGTCAGTCCACTTCAACGGCAGGGACATCTCGTTCTGCATTGAATTCGACAGCGCCGAGGGCATCCTGACCGTCACGGCGACCGGCTCCGGCCCGGCTGCCGGGAGCGGCCTCGCGGTCTACCCCTGGACCTCCAACGGCATCCGGCTGAAGGGCGGCCGTCCGTGAGCGACCGTGACCTCTTCGACCACATCTGGCATTCTGACCGGACGGGCGGCTGGGTGACAGAGCTGCGCACCAGCGGGAGGTGGGCCGTCGTGCCCGTCTCCGCCCTGGTCGGCAAGACGGTGAACATCGGCGACAAGGACGGCGGCGTCTACGAGGGCGTCACCCTGACGGCGTTCGACGAGCAGACGGGATACCTGACGCTCGAAGGGGGCATCAGCGGGTCGTGCTTCCGGCCGGAGGAGGCGAAGCCTTTGCAGCGCCCCGAGCGCCTGCTGGCGCACGATGTCGCCCGGGGCTTCGTCCATCCTTGAAGCCTGTTGCACCAATACAAGTTTTCTTGATAAAGTCGGTCTAGGACACCACCCACAGGAGGGAAACACGCGATGACCGAGACGGACGAGCGGGCGGCGGGCACTGCCAAGGAGCTTGAGCAGGTAGCCCCCGGCTCGCTGGCGTACGCGACGGCGACAGACCCGACCAAGAAGTGGGACCTCGCGAAGCTGGCCGGGATGCTCGGCGGCGACGCGGAGCCCCCGAAGGTCACCCCGCAGCCCAAGCCGGCCGAGCCGGTGAAGATCACCCCGGAACTGAGGGCGGCCCTGCGCCGGCTCCCCGAGGTGTTCGGCGGCGTGGCCCCGACTGAGCCCCGCAAGCTGGAGGCCGCCGAAGTCAAGCGGCTCACCGACGAGCGCGACGTGCTCAGCCAGGTGATCACCGCCCTGGGCAACCGGGACAAGGACATCGACGAGGCCATGCGCACCCACATGGACTACCTGGCCCCCGAGGGCGCCCCGGTGATCGCCGACGGCGTGGCCAAGGGCCACCGGCTCCTCGCTAAGGACGGCGAGCCCTTCGAGGTTCCCGTCGAGGGCTACGAGGACGCCTGGCAGCAGCGCAAGGTGCACGGCCGGGCCGACATGAGCATCGGCGTCCTCGCCGACCTCCTGGTGGCGGAAAAGATCACCAAGGAGGAGTTCATGTCCCTCACCGCGCAGGTGCGGGTCCTGGACGAGGACAGGATCAAGCGGGCGGTCCGAAGGAACCCGGCCCGGGTCCTGTCCATCCTCAAGGCGATCACCCTCCGCAAGGGCGACACCGCCCAACTGGTGCCGCCGAAGAAGTAGGCACTCCGGGGACGCCCGGCCCCTGACCGGGGGCCGGGCGTCCTCCCGTACCAAGAGAGAGATGATGACAATCGAAACGAACGTCGTCCCCGCTGAGGCCGTTCCGCCGTTCATGGTCACCGAAGAGATGATCAACGAGCGCGACTGGAGCCGGGGGCAGGCGCCTTTCTACCGGGTGGCGGAGGTGGCGAAGTTCTTCTTCGGCATGTCCGAGTCGTGGCTGCGGCTGAAACTGCGGCCGGACGAAGACCACCCCGACACCTGGTTCGTCCTGCGCGGGGAGCGGATCGACATCCGTCGCAACAACCCGGACAAGGACGACTCCTCGCGCGTCTTCACTCTCGCGGACATCGAGCCCATGGCATGGTCCCTGCGCCGCTTCGGTGCGATCAGCAGGCTGCGCCTCGCCCAGATCCTGCGGGTAGTAGAAGCGGAGGCGTTCCTGTACGGGCTGTTCACGCCCCCGGCGCCTGAGGAAGAGCCCGAGTGACGGCGCCTCCTCCGCTGATGGCGGTGGACGGCACCGGGCTGCTGGTCCGGTGCTCCCGGGCCGCCGCCCGCACCGGGATGCACGCCCCCGACGGCACGCCCACGGGAGCGCTGACGCTGTTCGTCGGCTCCCTGGCGTCCATGGTGCGGGAGGTCCGGCCGTTGTACTTCCTGGTCGCCTGGGACGGGGCGAACGGGAGGGCCTGGCGGCGCGCGATCTGCCCGGAGTACAAGGCCAACAGGCTTCCGTTCCCGGACAAGCGCCCGGTGGAGAGCGAGCAGGTACGCGAGTTCTGCACTGCCGCAGGGATCGCCCAGTGGTGCATGGACGACTTCGAGGCGGACGACCTGCTTGCCGCCGCCGCCCGGCTGTCCGGCCGGGACCTCCCGGGCTGCGACGTGGTGCTGTGCTCCGACGACCGCGACGTGCTCCAGCTCATCGAGCCGGGCCGGGTGCGCGTGCGCACCTTCGGCAGCGGCGGCATGACAGCCGACACCCTGAGCGTCATCGAAGAGTGGGGCGTCTACCCGGAGCACCTGCCGTCCCTGCGCGCCCTCGCGGGCGACCCGAGCGACGGAATCCCCGGGCTGCCCGGGGTGGGCCCGGTGAGGGCCGCACTGATGCTCCAGCAGGCCGGGTTCTCCTGGCCGCTGCCGGAGGCGGTTCTTCCCGACCCGGCGCAGCACGCGCAGGCACAGGCATGGCACGACATCATGACCCTGCACGGCGCCCCGGAGACCCCCGAAGGCCACGATGCTACCGGAATCCTTGATATCCGCCAGACAGCCTGGACGCGCGGTAACATCCTCCCCGTACTTGAAAAGTACGGGATGCGTGTTTTGGCGGAAAGGTGGTCGAAAAGCGCTCTCTGGTAATTAAAGTTCAGCTTGACCGGCGCATTATCCCGGTCATAGCCTCTCCCTACACGGCGTGAATTCCCCGAGCGGGGGCCAGACGCCGCTTCAGCCTTTTGCGGTTCCTCAACCTGAAAGGTCAGTGAGTCATGTCGCCGACTCTCGACTTTGCACTGCCGTCCCCTCAGACGGTCACCCGGGACTCTTTCCCGGGATTCGTCCAGGACGAGATCCTCCGGACCTCCGGACCCCAGCCTCCCTGCCCGGCCGCCCGGGACATCCTCTTCGCCTTCTGGGACCGATTCGGCCCGAGCAAGACGATGGACGTGTGCTCCCTCGTGTTCGGCCCGCAGCACCGTGGTATCTGGCGCAGCGCGCCGGTTACCCCGCTGCGCTTCGCCGAGCGCCAGGACGAGTTCTTCGCGCTCCCGCTCCTGGAGGGCGGTGACTGCCTTGAGTGAGGAGATCGCCGGCGGCGACCTCGGCACCGGCTACCTGACCCCCCCGGAGGAAGACCGCCGCGCCGAGCTGTGCAGCGCAGCGCTTCACTACGCCCGCGACCTGCGCTTCGCTGTCATCCCCGTCCGGTGGATGGAGAACGGCGCGTGCTCCTGCCCGCGCGGGATCGAGTGCCCGTCCCCGGGCAAGCACCCGGTGCACGAGCACTGGCCCGACACCGCCACCGCCGACCCGCTGGAGGTGGCGCACTGGTGGCGGCCGGTGCCGCCGGACGCCAACCCGTCCGAGTGGTGGCCGAAGGCGAACATCGGCATCGTGACCGGCCGCAAGTCCGGCATCTGGGTGCTCGACGTGGACTCCTACAACGGCGGGGACCACCGGCTCGCCGGGTACGAGAACCGCCACGGCGACCTCCCCGAGACACGCCTGCACCGCACCGGCTCCAACGGCGTGCACTACTTCTTCGCCCACCCCGGGTTCGACGTCCGCAACAACGCCAGCACGATGCTCGGCCAGGGCCTTGACCTGCGCGGCGAGCGCGGCTTCGTCGTCGCTCCCCCCTCGGTGTCCGCCAAGGGCATCTACGAGCTGAACCCCGCGCACGACATCGCCCCGGCAGCCGCCCCGGCGTGGCTGCTCGACCTGCTGCGCGAGTACGACAAGCAGCAGAACGGCGAGGCGCTCGCGGGCAGGATGCCCGAGATCGCCGGGTCCGGCACCCGCCGGTACGCGGAGGCGGCGCTGCGCGCGGAGGCCGAGCGGATGCGCAAGGCCGGCCCGGGCTACCGCAACGACACTCTCAACCAGTGCGCGTTCAGCCTCGGCACTCTCGGCGGGGCCGGGCTCCTGGAGGAGGCCACGGCATTCGCCGCGCTGCGCGAGGCCGCCTGCGACTCCGGGCTGGGCGAAGGCGAGATCCGGGCTACCTTCATGTCCGGCTGGAAGGCCGGCCTGGAGAACCCCCGGCAGGTGCAGTGGCAGGCCATGCAGGGCGAGTGGCCGACCCGCGCCCGCACCGAGTTCGGCCTGGCCGACAGGTTCGCCGACCACTGGGGAGAGCTGGTGCGCTGGTGCCCGGAGCGCGCCACCTGGATGACTTACCACCAGGGCGTCTGGATGACCGACGCCCCGCAGGCGGGCGAGTGGTACGCCCAGATGATGATCCGCTCGCTGGAGGACACCGAGGGACTGTCCTACGAGGAGGAACCGGGAACCGCTCCCGACGGGGAGACCGAGACGCCGTCCCCGCGCGCCATGTTCAGCGAGTGGGTCGCCAAGCAGCAGACGAGGAAGGCGGTCAGCGCCGCCGCCCGGCTGGCGACCGGCCTTCCCCTGATGCGCATGGCCCAGTCCACCTTCGACGTGGACCCGATGAAGCTGAACGTCAGGAACGGCGTGGTTGACCTGGCGACCGGGGAGTGCACCGAGCACTCTCCGGACTACCGGATGACTCTCCAGGCGAATGCGTACTACCGCCGGGGCGAGGCCGCGCCGCAGTGGGACGAGTTCCTGCGGCGGGTGCAGCCTGACCCGGAGATGCGCGCTTACCTCCAGCGGGTAGCCGGCTACTGCGCGACCGGCCGTACCGACGAGCAGGCCATGTTCCTGTGGCACGGCTCGGGGGCGAACGGCAAGTCCGTCGCCCAGGCGGTTCTCGCCCACGTGCTGGGCGGCTACGCGCAGACGATGCCGGTGTCCACCCTGATGGCCAGCTCCATGGACGACCGCATCCCCAACGACGTTGCCCGGATGGCGGGCAAGCGGTTCCTGGTGGCCAGCGAGACCAAGGCAGGCAGGGCCCTCGACGAGCCGCGCCTGAAGCAGCTCACCGGAGGGGACACGATCGCGGCCCGGTACATGCGGGCCGAGTACTTCGAGTTCAAGCCGGTCGGCAAGATCCAGCTCACCACCAACCACCTGCCGAAGATGAGCGACGACGCGGCCACCTGGCGGCGCATCCACCTGATCCTGTGGGGCGTCGTCATCCCTGAGCACGAGCGGGACGGCTTCCTCCAGGAGCGGCTGATCGCGGAGGAGTCCGCCGGCATCCTCAACTGGATCATCGAGGGGGCCCTGGCCTGGCAGGCAGACGGCCTGAACCCGCCGGAGGGCGTGCTGGCGGCCAAGGAGGCCTACCGCGTCGAGGAGGACGTGGTGCAGCAGTTCATCGAGGCGATGATCGACGTGGTGGACCCGGTGGCCCGGCACGTGGGCCGCAGCACGGCGGAGATCCACTCGGCCTTCGAGAACTGGGCGGCCAGCGAGCACCTCGGGGCGGACGGCAAGCTCGGACAGAGGGCGCTGACCTCGCGGCTGCGGAAGCGCGGCTTCGAGTACGTGCGAAGGGGCGGCTGGGCCGGGTTCCCGGGGCTCCAGGTGAGGTCGCTCCTGGGCTGACGTGCAATCTTGCCGGGGTCCTGTGCAATCCGGTGTGCACATTTTGTGCAGAACATGTTTTCGGTAAAACTGAATAACAGGCGAAGTGTGCACATGTGCAATCTTTACCCCGCTGATCCTCCAGAAAAAAATCCGGAGGATCGTACGGGCATGTAATTGCACATACCGGATTTACGGCTGCATAAGTCACTTTAATACTGCGCAGTACCATATCCGCAAAGGAGGAAACACCATGGCAATCCGCAAGACAGGGGCCGTCACCGGCCAGGTCACCGAGGTGGAGCAGGAGCCGCAGGAGCAGATCTCCGCCACGGCCGCCCGCTGGCCGCAGGACTACGAAGCCGCCCCCGTCACCTGGGACGACATCCAGGAGGAAGCCCTGGCGGCCGAGAACAAGGCGGCCGACCAGGAGTGAACGGCCCGTTCGCCTTCCGTGGCCCTGACGGGGAGATCGACCTGGAGGAGGCCCTCGGGCCGCACCTCCGGCACTACGTCGCGGTCATGGTGTCGGGCGCGAACGGGTCGAGAGCGCAGGTCCTGGCCATCGGCCGCACCGAGACGCCGCACGGGACCCTGCTCCGCCAGGGGTTCGGCCGCCCTGTCCGGGCGTCCTCGTGCGGCGAGGTTGTCCGGCAGCCGCAGTGGTCGTGGGACGTCTGCGCTTACTACCTGCTCCTCGGAGTCCGCTGGACGGCGGCCAAGCGGGAAATCCGCCTCGCCTACAAGGCACTGTGGAAGCGGTCGGGCGGCGTGCAGGACGAGCGGCTCACCTACGCGGTCTCCCAGCTCACCGACGACCGGGTGCGCCGCGCCTACGACCTGGTGCCGCTCGGGGGCGTCTTCCTGCGCGACCGGGACACCGCCGAGCGGCTCAAGAAGGCTGCGGTCGCCGAGGCGGTCCGCCGGATGACCGAGGAGGGCGAGGAGTTCACCGCCGACGAGGTGCTGGAGGAGATGGGGCTCCGCAACGAGCCGGCGCCCCCGCAGAGCGCGAAGCCGCCGGAAGAGGCGCCGCCGGGGCGCCAGGAGCCACCGGAGAGCCGCTGGGGACTGGCGTGGGGTCATTACCTGCTGTCCGGCCCCCAGGGCCCCCCGCAGGCTGACGCGGCTCTCCTGGAGGCCTGGCAGGGCCTGGTCGCCGCCGCGCTGCGCGAGCGCGGGATCAGCACCGGCTTCGCCGTCGGAGTCGGCTTCGGCGACACCCCTAAAGTGTTGCGCGATATCAATGAACCCTGTATCTTCGTGATGACAGAAAAAGGGGCTAGCCCGGATAAGGCGAGAGACGCCGTGGAAATGGGCATATCCCTTGGCTACGTCGGAAACAACGCAGGAGGGAATTAACAGTGCCGAATTATTCAAAGGGCACCAAGAAGGCGGAGGAAGTCGCCGAGGAGAACCGTTCCTCGGGCTTCTACCGGGTCAAGACGATGATCATGAAGGCCGGCGAAGGGCCGTGGTATCTCCGGCTCCTCACCGACCTGGACGAGATGACGTCGGCCGACACCCACATGTTCTGCGATACCAAGCCCAAGCCTCCGGAGTTCAAGGGCGACAACTGGCCGAAGGCCATGCCGGCGGTCTGCCGGAACGACCGGATGTTCCGCGTCCTCGACGCGGACGGGCGGCCCACCGACCAGTTCGAAGAGGACGAGGAGGGCGGCGGCACCTACGGCGACTGCTACATCCACGACCGTGACCGGGGCAAGGTCCGCGAGGGCAAGTTCAAGCGGGACAAGTCCGTTCCCGACTGGCAGACCTACAGTCTGGCCGTCGTCCGCGAGCCCATCCTCGACCCGGTGAGCAAGCGCCCGATCGGCTACCGGGACGCCGAAGACGAGTTCAAGATGCCCGACGGGTCGATCAAGAAGATCCCCCGGCTGGTCATCGTCTCCCAGAAGCACCGCAACTTCTGGAGCGGCGTCGAGGCCGCGCTGTTCGAGGGCGGCCCTCTCGGCGCCCGCGACATCAGGATCACCCGCAAGGAGAACGACTACAGCTTCGGCGTGTCGTCCCCCGATCCGAAGCTGTACCCGGGGTCGGACGCGTGGAAGCGCTACACCGAGGCCATCGAGCTGGTCGGGTTCGACCTGGACGAGCACATCCTCGAACTGGCTAGCAAGGACTGGTACGACCGCTGGTTCGTCGAGGGCGCGGTCCCGAAGGACGGCTACGCCCGGTCCGAGGACACCACCGAGGAAGCCTCCGACGCCGTCGCCGGGACAGAGGCAGCCGAGAAGATCGACCCGGAGAGGGTGGACGTCTTCGCCGAGCAGCTCAGGTCGGCCCGCTCGACGGCCGCCGCCTCAGCCTGACCGTCCCCGGAACCCCGGCCCGCGACCTCGCACCTGTCGCGGGCCGGGGTTTCTGGTCCTGGAGGAACGATGGCCTTCGCTGACCTGCACGTCCACTCCGAGTACTCCGTCCTCGACGGCCTGAGCACCACCGCCGAGATCGCCCGCCGGGTCGCCGAGAACGGCGGCACCGCCGCAGCCCTGACCGACCACGGGGGCTGCTTCGGTCATGTCCAGTGGCAGCGCGACGCCGATGCCGCCGGGATCAAGCCAGTCTTCGGGATCGAGACTTACTTCCGCCCCGACCGGCTGGCGCGTCCCGCCGAGGGCGACAAGGAGGCGCAGAAGCGCCTTGTCAACGGCGACCACCTGATTCTCCTCGCCCAGGGAGACAAGGGGCTGCACGACCTGTGGGCGGCTTCCACCGAGGCGTACGTCTCCGGCTTCTACGGCCGCCCCCGGATGGACTGGGCCCTGCTGGAGGAGTTCGGCTCCGACCTGATCTGCACGACCTCCTGCCTCAGCGGCATCATCGCCGACGACATAAAGCACGGCCGGGTGAACCAGGTGATCACCGCGCTCGACCGGCTCAAGTCGATCTTCGGGGACCGGCTGTTCCTGGAGATCCAGGGCAACGAGCTGGCTGAGCAGAGGTACATGAACAAGGCGCTCGCCGAGGTCAGCGAGATCATGGGCATCCCCGTGATCGCCACGAGCGACGCCCATTACCCGGGCGCAGCGGAGAAGGACCTGCACCGGACCTGGATGGCCTGCCAGTCGGGCAAGCGCAACGACGACTACTGGCACTTCTCCGGGATGCTGGCGGAGGACCAGCTCCGGGGGTTCCTCGGCTACCTGGACCCGAAGGTAGTCGATAAGGCCGTCTGGAACACCAGCGAGATCGCCGCCCGCTGCACTGCCCGCATCGGCGGCCACGCCGAGCCGCCGGTATTCACCCCCGGCGGCACCCCTGAAGACGACGCCCGCGCGCTGCGCGCGATGTGCGAGGCCAACCGGGGGCTGGTGGACCACCTGGGCCGCGAGTACCGCGACCGCGAAGACCGCGAGTTCGAGGTGGTCACCGGGAAGGGCCTGGCCGGCTGTTACCTGATCGTCGAGGACCTTATCCGGTTCGCCCGCAGCCAGGGGCGCCTCGTCGGACCGGGGCGCGGGTCGGCTGCCGGGTCGCTCATGAGCTACCTGCTGGGCATCACGAGCGTTGACCCGATCAAGACCGGGCTGCTGTTCGAGCGGTTCCTCACGAAGGGCCGGGAGGCCCTCCCGGACTTCGACCTGGACTTCGCCTCCAGCGCCCGCGCCCCGATCCAGGACTACGCCGTGAGCAAGTACGGCGCCGACCACGTCGTCCGCGTCGGAACCATCATGCGGTACGGCGCCAAGGGCATCCTCAACAAGCTGCTGTCGATTGAGGCAGATCGTTACCGCACCCTGAATACCGGCCCTTACGGGGACGCGGGCGGTCAGCGCCAGGCACTTGCCGACCAGTGCAAGGCCGATGCATCCGTCATCGGGAAGATCGTCGACCAGGCGGAGGCGGGCACCGCAGGCCTGGGACTCCCCTGGGAAGAGATCATGCAGGACCCGGAGATCGCTGAGTACCGGGAGAAGTACCCGCAGGTCTTCGCGACCGCCGAGCGGCTCCAGGGCCGCGTCTACGCCCAGGGCCAGCACCCGGCCGGGCTGATCATCTCCCCGGGCCGCGTGCTGACCGGGGCGATGCCGATGCGGCATGCCAAGCCGGGCGACAAGCTGCTGGTCTCCCAGTGGGACTACCGTGCGGCCGAGGACCTCAATCTGCTGAAGCTCGACATCCTGACTCTGCGCACACTGGATACGGCGGAGACGGCCGTCAGGCTGGTGGAGGAGCGCACCGGCATCCGGCTCGACCCGCGCTCCTGGGACATCGAGCATCTCGACCCCCAGGTCTACGACGCCGTGGACACGGGGCAGACGCTGGGCGTCTTCCAGCTTGAGACGCGGCTGTGCTCCGACTACGCCCGCCGCATGAGGCCGCGCACCCTCGCCCACCTCGCCGACCTGACCACCTTCATCCGCCCGGGGCCGCGCAACTCCGGCGCGACGGAGAAGTACCTGGCCCGGTTCCTGGGGACCGAGGAGGTGGAGTACGCGCACCCGCTGCTGAAGGAGCTGCTGAGCAGCACCTACGGGGTGATGCTGTACCAGGAGCAGGTGATGCTGGCCTGCATGATCCTGGCCGGGTACTCCGAGCTGGAAGCCGACGGGGTGCGCAAGATCCTCGGCAAGAAGCTGGTGTCCAAGATCGAGGCGGCCGGGCAGGAGTTCATCCGCCGGGCGGTAGAGCGCGGCCACGACGAGGAGCAGATGACTGCCCTGTGGGCGGACATGGCGGAGTTCGGCCGTTATGCCTTCAACAAGGCACACGGCTACTCCTACGGGGTGCTCAGCTACTGGACTGCGTGGCTGAAGGAGCACTACCCGGCGGAGTTCCTCACCGCCGTCATGTCCACGGTGGACATGGACCGGCTGCCGGAGTTCGCCATGGAGGCGCGCCGGATCGGCCTGACGGTGCTGCCGCCGGACGTCTCCTGCTGCCAGGGCGGGTTCACCTGCCAGGGGATCACCGTCCGCTACGGGCTGCTGGCTATCCCCACGGTGGGGGAGGCGGCGGTGAGGACGATCGTCCGCGCCCAGCCGTACAGCTCCTACGCCGACTTCCTGGCCCGCTCGGGGGCGAACGCGGGGGTGACTTACGCCCTGGCGAAGGCGGGCGCGCTGGACAGCCTGGTGCCCAGCCGCAAGGGCCTGGTGCGGGTAATCGAGTCCGACCGGGACGGGACCTCGGTGCGGTGCGTGCACAAGACCGACGAGGCGGCGGGCCCCGGCGGCCTGCCGTGCGGATTCGGCTGGGAGGCCGACCAGCGGGAGCAGGAGGAGCAGCACGCGCGGCTGATGGCCCCGCGCCTCGCCGACGGCAGGAAGGCGCTGAAGCTCGCCGTCAAGCCGCCTCCGGCCCGGTGCACCAGAGCGTGCCGCCGCTACACCCCGCCGTCGCTGCCGGGCATGGCGGCGTGGGGCGAGTACCCGCCGGACGCCCTGTTCCGGGCTGACATGGAGGTCTACGGCACCTGGATGACGGAGGCGGTTTTCGCGCAGCTCGACACCCTGTCTGAGGGCCTGCGCGAGCAGGCGCGGGAGATGGGCCGGCTGCTGGTGACCGCCGCGCCGGGGACCTACCCGGCGGCGGCCGTGTTCGCCGGCGCCCGCAGCGCCGTCACCAGGACCGGGAGCACGATGTGGTGGGTGCGGCTGCTCACCGAGGCGAGCGTGCTCGACCTGGCGTGCTTCTCCCCGCGCCGGGAGGAGGACCTGGACGTGCCGGGGATGGTCCGGCGGCTGCGGCAGGGGACCCTGGTGCAGGCCGAGGTGAAGAAGCGCTCGTACATGAGCAGGTCCGGTCCCCGGATGGGATGGAACCTGACGGCTGTCTACCCGCTGGGAGGATAAAAGCGATACAATCTTTCCAGATAAAAAGAAAGGACGAGAATGCCTCCTAAGCCGCCGCCGGTAGGAACGTCGAAAGCTAAGTCCCTCAGAGGCTTCGCCCTGGAAATGCAGTCCCGTTACGGGCAGAAGCGGATTGCCAACGGGCCGCCGCCGGTCATCGTCCCTACCGGGTCCCTGAACCTGGACCGGGCACTGCGAGTCGGCGGCTGGCAGCTCGGCCGCGTGTACGAGATCGTCGGCCCCAAGGACTCGGGCAAGTCCAGCCTGGTGATCGCCTCCATGGTCAGCTTCCTGGAGGCATTCCCCGACAAGGGAGCCGGCTACGTCAACATCGAGAACACCTTCGACCCGGACCGGGCGACTGAGATGGGACTGGACTGCTCGGACGAGGCCATCGCGAGCGGCCGGTGGGCGCCCCTGCTCCCGGCTAATACCGAGGAGGCCAGCGACATGGCGCGGGACTACTGCGCCAGCGGTTTCTACTCGGTGCTCGTAGTTGACTCGGTCGGCGGAATGGAGTCCCAGCGCGTCCTGGACAAGAGCGCCGCCGAGGACACGATGGGCAAGAACGCCCAGGTCATCACCAAGATGACCAAGCACCTGTCCACTCTGGCGCGGCTTAACCAGTGCACCGTCCTGCTGGTCAACCAGCAGCGGGCCAATTTCTCCTCCTACGGCGGACCGCAGTCGGCCGGCCCGATGGCGATGCAGTACTCCACCACCGCGAAAGTCGAGATGTCGATGCGGGCGTCCGCCGACAACGGCGACATCCGGAAGCTGAAGCTGCCGGGCGACGACGAGCCCGTGGCGGTCAGCCAGCGGCACGTGGCCAGGATCACCAGGGCGAAGAACACCCTGGCGGGCGGCCGGACAGCGCAGCTATTCATCAACAAGGTCGGCACGGAGCAGTACGGGCCGCCGGGGATCGACTACTCCGACGAGTACCTCACGATCGGCTCGGCTCAGGGAGTCGTTAAGGCCTCCGGGGCCTGGTACACGTTCCCGGACGGCGGCCGGGCCAACGGCCGTGACAAGGGCGCGGCTTACCTGCGGGAGCACCCGGAGGTCATGAAGCAAGTCCGGGAGGCCATCGACTTCGATGCCCCGGTAGAAGAGCTAGAAGGAGCGACGGATGCCAGCTAACCCGAGTACCGCCGAGATGGGGCGGCGTCACGTGGAGCGCGCAGCCGAGGCCCTCGGGTGCGTTCCCTCGTCCGGCAGCGGCAACAGGTGGCAGAACCCCGCCGACGGGCGTTCCCCGCACGACAAGCCCTACCCGCTTGCCCTGGAGGGCAAGTCCACCCGGGGCAAGTCGATCTCCGTCACCCTGGAAATGATCGCCAAGCTCCGCGAGCAGTCCCTGGGGGAGAACCCGGTGCTGCCGATGTGCTGGTACGGCACCGACGACCTGACTGAGGTCCTGGAGGACTGGGCGGCGGTCCCGCTCGACTTCCTGGCCGAGGTCCTCGTTTCAGCCAGGAAGTTCGTGGAGCTGGAGACGGAGCTGGGCGACGTCACCCCGGAGCACATCAAGGCCCTTGTCCTGCGCGCCGGGCTGGTAGACGGCCTGCGCAAGAACCTCGCCGAGGCGCACGAGGCGCTGACGGCAGCGGGGGAGGCTATCGCCTTGCGGAACCTGGACGTGCGGGACGCCGAGGCCGAGGTGGCCCGCCTGCGCGACCGGGAGGCCTACCCCAAGGAGCTGGCGCAGTGGGTGCCGAAGCTCCCGTGGACGGTCATCCGGATCTTCCCCGAAGACCAGCGGGGCAAGAGCGCCGACAACCCGGCCGGCGCCGCAGTCCATTACGAGCCCGACGGGACCCAGCGGCTCTCCAAGGTCAGGCAGGTGCGCGTGCAGCGCTCGGCAGTCAACCGGCCGCAGGTCTTCGCGGACAACGTGCGGATCAGGAACGCCGACGTGTTCGGCTCGGACGGCAGGCTCCTGGCCCGCTCCTGCGAAGACGACGAGTCGATCGAGGAGGGGTGATGCCGCACCTGACCCGCCTGGCGGAGTTCTCCGCCCGGGGCACCCTGGTGAAGCCGCTGCTGCACCAGTTCGTCATGGACCCGAAGGCCGACGTGCCGCTCAACCTGCTGGTGCAGCGGCCGATGCCGCGCCAGCCGGACGGCCGCTTCCACGCCAGCCAGCATCCCCTGATGGACGAGTTCGAGCTGTACCTGTGGATGACCGGCCAGCTCCCGGACAACGACACGTTCGACGAGTCCAGCTTCAATGTCCGGATGGCCGTCATGTTCGGCTCGCTCGCGCACGCCGTGATCGAGGCGTTCCTGGCCTGGACGGGGAAGGCGGTCCCGCTTCCGCAGGGGACCTGCGCGAGCTGCGGGCGGCCGTACCGGGCGCTGCACGCCCGCCCGGACCCGGTCAAGTACTGCACCGAGTTCGGGTTCGCGCACCCGCAGACGCGCTCCTCGGCTCACCTGGACGCCGTTCTCGACTTCGGCGACGGCCTGACCGGCTTCGACTTCAAGACCATCTGGCCGCTGGGCCTGAAGGGCGTCCGGGACATGGACACGGCCCAGTTCAGGGAGAAGTGGCCGAAGTACTGGGCGCAGGGCCAGGAGTGCATGCGGCTGAGCGGCCTGCGCCGGTACATCTTCCTGTTCATGACCATGGGCTCGCCGTGGGAGACCCGGGAGTTCCACCTGGACTTCGACCACGAGTTCGCGGTGGAGACCGAGGCGAAGTACCTGCGGGTCATCTCCCACATTGAGCGAGGGGTGCCGATCGTCGCATGAGCATCAGGACGTCATGCACGGGCGCCTCTGTCATCGAGCAGTCCCGGGTGCGGATCCGGCAGTCGAAGCCTGCTCCTGCTCGCCCTCCCTGGCACCCCCCGGCGCTGACCGACTTCCTGCCGGACCAGGCGGTCGTCGCCTTTGACGCCTCACTGGTGAACACCGGGTGGGCGGTGCTGATGCGCAACGGCGGCGGCTTTGACGTCCTGGGTCACGGGACGATCAGGCCGAAGACGGCCGCCGTCGGCTACATGGCTACCTGGGAGCGCGCCAGGCTGCTGGAGCAGGCCCTGTGGGATGAGGGCCTCGTGGTGCGCTTCATCCGCGCGGACAACATCCTGATGGCAGTGGAGGCTCCCTCGGTCGGCGGCGGCTACCGCACCGAGTCCAGCCTGGTCGCCGGGCTGACCGTATGGCGCCAGGCTCCCCGCAAGTGCCAGGTGGTCTCAGCGACGCACGTCAGTGCGGTGCTTCTCGGCGCCCCGGAGATCAAGAGCACCGAGCGCAAGTCGGCGATCAAAGAGGCGGTCTGCCGCTACGTGCCGGAGGCGGCCGGGCGCGACTTCAATGAGCACGAGCGAGACGCACTGTCAGTGGGCCTTACTAGGCTTTTCGACTTGAAGGAGGCAGCGGAATGAGCGATGCACAGGCCCAGATCGAGCGCGTGATGGAAGCGTCGGAGGTCCCGGCCGGGGACGCCCCGGCCGAGAAGACCATGGAGTCCGACCTGCACCCGGACCGGACGCACGAGATGACCCGGGCAGGCTTTGCCCGGATGCGCAGCTCCTGGGCGGGCGACGACGCGCGCCAGGTGAGCGAACTGGAGGCGCTGTCCGACAAGATCATCCGCAACAGGTTCTCGGTCGCCTTCGGCATCATAGAGCGCATCCACGCGCACGTCAGGAGGCAGGCGTTCGACGGGAGGACCGGCGAGTACCTGATTTACGAGGACGGCACCCCGCAGTGGGAGAAGGACGAGTTCGGGGTCCCCGTCGAGGACTGGGCGTCGCTCTCCGACCGGGACCGGAACAACGTCCTGGGCACCATCATGAGCCACATGTTCGAGTGGGAGCTGGCCAAGGCCAACATGTGGGCGCAGGCGATGTACGCCAAGGGCGAGTGGGAGGAGATCTTCGCCCGGGGCTTCACGTCGCTGCCGGGCCATGTCGTCTCGGGCAAGCCGACGATCGAGGACCGCACCCAGTGGGCGCAGAAGAACGCGGCGCAGGAGCGGTACTTCGCGCTGTGGCAGTCCTCGCTGTCGAGGAAGGCCGACGGGGTCGTGAGGGTCATGACGGGCTTCCAGCGGATGCTGGAGAACACCCGGGCCGGGTAGCCGCCGTAAATACCTGAAAGGGCAGGGGGAGCGTCTTGTGGCGCTCCCCCTTCCGTGCTTTATCATCGCGCTGTGAACCCTGTATTTATTCTTTTCTCAGTGGCGTTTGCCCAGGCAGGGGGTGCGAGATAGACCCTAAGCTGCTCGTCCGGCTGCTGCGTAACTTGCAGTTCTTCTACTCTTTGTACCTTTCCGAGGGAATAGACACCGTAACTGGTCCCGACGGCGATCTCTATTCAATCTTCGATGTTATTGGCATATTCGAGAAGAGAAAGACCCTCTTGAGCCCGCAGCGTGCGAAAGCGGTCGAACTGGTATTTTACCGGGACATGACCGAGCGGGAGGCCGCCCTCGCCATGGGGCTAGCCCCCGGGGCACCGGTCTCCTCCTACGCCAGCCAGGGCGCGAAGCTGCTGGCCGCCGCGTGGCCGGGGGACCCGTGGCTGGGAGAGGCGGCGGCGTTATGCCCTACGACCGGAAGAACATGCGGCTGCGCCACGGTACCTGCCGGGAACTGGAAGACCAGGCCGACGCCCTGCTGTGGGAGTCGCTGAAGGGTGTCACCAGCCGGGAGGCCAAAAGCGACGTCCTGACTCCGTGGAAGCAGCAGGACAGGCTCGACCACGAGGTCTACACAGGTACCGGCACTGCCGACCCGGCCGTCCGCAAAGGGCAGTTCAGCCGGGTGTGGAACAGCAAGTACCCGCACCTGAACTCCCGCGACGGCCACTACCCGGTGCGCCGCGCGCAGGACGGGCTGGACACCTTCGTAACCGGCGACGACAGCCATGACGAAGGAGAGTAGGCCCGGTCTCAAGGTCGTCGTCACCGACGAGCAGACGTGGGAGAAGCCGTACGAGTGGAGCTGCGGGGCGTGCCGTTCCCCGTACGGCGACCAGATTGACCAGGCGCTGGCCGAGGGGTGGAGCTACAAGGCGGTCCGCAAGTTCTTCGCCGGCCGCAAGCCCGCCTGCCCCAACGAGGTGATCCTCCGCCACCACGTCGATTCCGCCCACCTGATCCCCCCGCACTTGAAGGCCCGTCTGGCGTTCGAGGAGGCGGCGGCCGGGCGCGGAGACGACACCGGAACCTCCTCGGCGCGGGGCGAGGACGCCCTGGCGGCGATCATCCGCCAGGGCACCGCCCAGCTTCTGGGCGGCATGACGGACGTCCGCGCCTCCGACGTGGTGGCGGCGGTGCGGCTCCAGGAGCAGATCGCCGCGCGCCGCGACGGCGAAGGGGTGGAGGCCTCCGTCTGGCAGTCAGCGCTGATGGAGTTCTTCGAGATCGTCCGGGGTCACCTGACGCCGGCCCAGTGGAAGCAGTTCGTGGGAGAGGTGTACTCCTCCGAGCCGCTGCGCCGGGTGCTCACCAGCGACGACCGCGCACTGCCCGGAGGAGCAGATGGCCACTGACGTCTTGGATTTGTACGACCACGAGGTAGAGGAGATCCTCCAGCTCCAGTTGAAGCTGAACGACAAGGCGCGGTACGGCCGCCACAACTACACCGACTTCGAGCGGGAGATCCGCGAGCGGTTCGCCGGGATCGGCTTTACCGTCGAGGTGAGCTGGTACGGCTTCTCCGTGGGCGGCCAGCCGCAGGACGGCGCGATGCCCGAGGTCACCGTCACCGGCCGCACTGACGCGAAGCACGTCTTCGACAAGGACCGCCAGGTGCACGAGGTCACCAACAACGTCCTCGGCATCCCCGGGGAAGAGGGCGTCATCAAGGCCGACCCGGACACCGTGAAGAACTTCCTGGACGGGAACGGAGGGCACGGCCATGGGCACGGACACTCCCACTAAGTCCCTGCTGGTGCAGGAGGCCCCCTACCCCGACACCCTCCAGGACCTGGTGGACAGCCTGGTCTACCGGCCGGGCTGGAAGTTCCGCCTGGCGCGCCTCGACCGGGGCCAGGGGAGCATCGGGCTGACCCTGGTCATCACGACGCTGGGCTATGACGCCTATCACGTGGACCGGGGCGAGACGTACCAGGTGAACCACTACATGCTGGTGCCCCCGGCCGCCTACAACCAGCCGTCGTGGCGGATGTGGCTGTTCGAGCAGATCCTCCTCGTGGAAAAGCACGAGGCGATGGAGTTCTTCGCCTTCCTGTCCGAGAAGAAGATCACGCGCCCGTACGCGCCGAACCACGGTTTCGGATGGGACCCGTACCTGGTGACTGAAGTCTCCTGGGACAGGGACCGCCGTACTAACTTCCGGAACGAGCTTTCCCCGGAGGCCTGATGGCTGTCGGCCGGTGGGACGCCCCGGACACCACGGCCGCCGGGCCGCTCGACGTCTATGCTCTAAGGAGGTTGCCCAGGCGCCGCGCTAACGGTCCTGGGCTGGAAGACCTGTGTGGAGGTCCCCCCATGGCTTCAGTGTACGTCTTTTCTGGTACCCCGAGCTGCACGGTGTGCGGCGTTCCGGTGCGAAGCGACAACAAGGTCGGTATCTGCGACCGGACTCCGGCATGTCGCCGTGTCCGTGCCCAGCTCGCTTATACCCCTGCTAAATGGGAGTTCTCCTGTTCTGTCTGCGACAGGGGTATCAGGGCCGACAATCACTCAGGCGTCTGCCAGAGGTCACCTGAGTGCCGGAGAGAACATGACCGTCGCCGCCATATCGCGAACCGGGCGAAGCGGCTTGCGGTCCAAAAGCAGTACCGGGACCGTCCCGGACGCGCATGCCGTTACTGGGCGTCCGGGTGCACTGAGCATGCCGTAATCGGAGGTCACGCCTGCCGGGAGCATGCCCGTCAAGAGGGCCGAGCCTTGCATGCAGCACACCGGACCAACCTCGTTAACCGGCTTGCGGAAGCACAGCACTGGATTTGCACGTGGGAGATCTGCTGGCAGCCGATTCTTCCGGACCACCAGGTCGAGATCGATCACATCATCCCGATCTCCTCGGGCATCGTCATCCAGGATGAATGGAATCTCCAGGTCCTTCACCAGGGGTGCAACCGAGCGAAGGGGAGCAAGATCACTGGCCAGAGCGTGAGATTGGCATGGAAACACGGAATAGAGCTGATCTCAGTTGGCGATTAGCCGGTGGCAGGCTCCCGAGACGCAGACTGCTGGACCGCTCGATGTCATGGAGTGGTTCAACGGGCCGCCTGTGCCCGACCCGGTTACGTTCATCACCGGAGAAGACTGGCTCGATAAGCCGCAGGCTTATCCTCGCCAGATCACGCTCATCAAGATCATCTTCTTGCGGGACGATCTCTTCACTGACTATGACAGGGCGGTCATCAGTGAGTGGCAGCGCAGATTCCAGGAGACTAATCCTGAGGCTGGCGACGGAAAGTTCAGCGCTCAGACTAAGGGTCTACAGCCTGACCTGTACGAGAGAATGGCGTACCTCAAGAGACGCGGATACAAATGGTTCCCGGAACTCATTCTTGCTATCGGAAGGCGTGGGTCAAAGGGGTACCTGTCAGCCTTGTGCATGGCGTACGTTCTGTGGAACTACCTGTCTCTTGGTGATCCTCAATCTCATTACGGAATTGACGTCAACAAGCCACTCGCGTGCGCCGTCTTCGCGGGAAAGAAACAGCAGGCGATCGAGAACCTGTGGGGTGACCTGTACGGCGTACTGACTAGCGCGCCCTGTTTCACGCCTTACATCTCCGAGGCCCAGGTAGAGAGCCTGACCATCTACGCGCCATATGATTTCGTGCGGATGCGGAAGATGGCACAGCGAGGGATCATCTCGTCCAAGGACATGGCTACGTTTCGCATCGTTCCCCGGGAGTCCACCCCGCTAGCGCCCCGTGGCCCGGCCGGCTGCATCCTCGCGTTCGACGAAGCAGCTCACGTGAAGAATGCCGGGGTGACGAGAGAGTTCGGAGTTGTCTACGGCGCGGCCAAGCCGAGCCTTGATCAGTTCGGGACCGATGGCTTCACCGTGCTCCCGTCGTCCACCTGGGAGATGATCGGGAAGTTCTACGAGCTGTGGGAGCTGTCTCTTCAGCGTGAGCCTGCCCCGGAGCCGGGCGAGACGATGCCCGCCTACCCCACCAAGTTCATGGTCCAGATCGAGTCTTGGGCGATCTACGAGGACTGGGAGAAGGCCCATCTCCTGCCGCTGTTCCCGCCGGGATTCACGGGAGACCTGAACGAGTACGACCCGGAGAACTTGCCTCTCCTCAAGCCCCTCAAGGGCGCGATCCAGGCTTACGACGAGGAAATGGCCCGCGAGGAGAAGGCCAACCCCGATACGTTCCGGGTCGAACGGCGCTCAGATTGGGCGACAGCCCTCGACGCCTACCTCAACACGCAGAAGATCGAGGAGATGTTCAGTCCCTGGGCGGAGCGCGACTCCCGGTTCGGCCGACCGGAGTTGTTCATGACCTCTAAGGGTCCCTTGTCGATCGACTACACGGCGCATGGCGACCCGTCAATGGTGAACTGCCGGTTCGGCTTCGCCGTCGCCCACCAGGAGCCGGGCCCGGACGGGATGAACCACGCCGTCTTCGACCTGATCCACTACTGGGACCCGGCCGATTTCGAAGATCATATCATCGACTACGACGTGCCGATCGAGTGGATCTTCGATAACGTCGTGCTGAAATTCCAGCCAGACGAACTGACCTTCGACCAATTCAACAGTGTTGCCTCGGTGCAGGCGCTCCAGAAGAAAGTGCGTGGGGCGCACCTCCAGAAGAACGTCATGGTCTACGAGCGGACCGCGACAGCCGCGTTGAACTGGAGCACGTGGGAGACGTTCAAGGCTGCCTTGAACATGGGCCTCGTCCACGCCCCTCCCCACGGGGAGGCCAAGGACGAGCTGCGCTTCTTGCAGAAGCCAGAAGGACAGCAAAAGGTCGTGCACCCTGAGTCAGGCCCCGTCAGGACGAAGGACATCGCCGACTGCCTGGCTATCTCAACCGCCCGGCTGCTCGGCGAGCAGATGAAGGCCTATCTCGCCAAGGACCTGCGCAACCAGCGCCCGCACATGAGCCAGCCGGGCGGCCGGGACGCGCTTGACCGTTTTGCCCCCGACTCGGTAAATCCTCTCGCCGCCGAGCTTGGATCGGCCCAGGGGCGGGGAGGACTGTCGAGGGGGTTCCGGCCGGGCATGGCGCCGAGGATGGGGCGCCTCCAGCAGCAGGCCAGGTACGGGAACACCCCGGGGGCGATGCGCCGAGGGCGCTCGTGACACAAGATCACCGGCACCTTACCCTTGGGTAAGGAACATGTGCCGGAAGTGAAACGCTGTAAAGGCGGGAAGGAGATGTCCATGAGCAGGAGCGGAGCCGGAACTGTCCGGACGGGCGTGCACGTGAGTGCGGCGCCCTCGGGCTGCGGCGCCTGCGGGCACCCCTACACCCTGCACAGCAACGGCAGGACCGGCTGCAAGGCGGCCGGCTGCAACGCGGGCCCCGCCGAGCCGTGCGGCGAGTGCCACGGCACCACCTTCAGCCTTGTCGCGGGCGTCGAGTGCACCGTCTGCTCCGGCCGGGGCTCTGTCCCGGCGCCGTGCCCGGGGTTCACCTCCCGCGACCGGGTGCACGAGGCGGTCGAGCTGCTAGCCTCGTAATCCTCGTCTGGTAGCAAGATCACGAGCAGCCTCCCGTGGAAGACATGGGAGGCTGTCGCTTTCTGTCCGTCCTCCCTTACCCGAATACGGGCTTTCTTGATAAGGTGGACGGCATGGCGTCGATTCAGGGCGACGGTCACGGCACTGACTGGGACCGTGTCTTCCGGGAGAAGGACCCCCGCCTCACCGAGGTGCACCGGGGCCTGCGCATCTGGCCGGACTACGACGCCTACCAGCACGCCCACGACAAGTCCGTCCCGGTCGCCGAGCGCGCCCACGCGCTGCTCGGCCACATCGGCGACCTCATGAGGCGCGAGCATCGTGGCATCGGCATGAGCTGGAGCGACAGCCCGACCCTAGCCCGGCAGGCCGCCGGGGAGGGCGGCTGGAGCCATCACGGGCTGACCGGGCGCCCGGACCCTGAGAGCCCGGACTACGATGACCGGCCCTTCCACATGCCGGTGGTGCTGAACGCGGCGTGGCCTGAGAAGGAGCACATCGAGACGCGCCCGCACGTCCTTGACCGCCACGGCGTGTTCCCCTATGACGACGCGGAGATGTCGCAGGGCGAGGTCCCCGTCCGGAATGGTGCCCCGGTGCGGGTCACCGGGATCTCCTGGGCGAAGGACGGTACCGAGCGCGACACCTGGAACCACCACGTCTTCGACCACCCGGTGCACTACAACGGCACGGAATTCGAGCCCCACGGTCCTGGCCACGAGCACACCGCCGCGCTACTGGAGCACTTCGAGGCAGCGGAGGGTGACGGCCGCCGCTACTACCACGCCAGCGACGAGGACTTCGAGCCCGGCGACACCGTGTCCGGCGGCCACCGGCTCGACGACCTGTACCTGGCCGACACCATCCCGGGCGCGCACAAGTACTACACCTCGGGCAACGTCTACGAGATCGAGCCCCATGACGATCCGCAGCCGTCGATGAAGGGCGAGTACACGGTGCCGTCGGGCACCGTAAAGCGCAGGGTGCCGTCAGAGGAGGTCAGCAAGGCCGTCCGGGACGCCTACAACGCACCCGACCAGAAGGCCGCGCGGGACCGCACCAACCGCCGCCAGCGCGAGCACTCCTGGCGCGTCAAGAACGACCGCTGGTACCACGGCTACGGCGGCCAGGACAAGCCCGGCTGGGACGAGTACCAGTCCCACTGGTTCCCTGAGGGCATCGAGAACGCGACGGACGAGCAGTCGGAGGCGTCCCGGCACGGCAGTCCCCTGCCGCCGGAGATCCACCGCTGGATTCACGGGACGGAGGCCGCCGTGCAGCCGATCGACCTCTACCACCACACCACTCCGGAGAATGCCGCCGCGATCATGCGCGAGCGGAAGATGAAGTCGGCCGAGCGAGGGCCGGACGGCCGTCTCTCAGCGTTCTTCACCACCGACCCGTCTCCCTTGGAGAGCCAGGCGGGCAGGCGGGGGAGCGCCACGGTTCACGTCCGGGTGCCCGAGCACCTGACCTGGGTGGAAGACGAGTTCCCGTCGGGCGAGCAATGGCACGGGATTCCGCTGGCAGAGCTGCGGCCTGAGCACTTCGTGGACTCCGAGATCAGCCGGGAGGCATCCGTGCAGCATCATGGCATCAGCGGGGAGAGTGCCCCGGAGAGCGCGGACATCTTCGCCGAGCCGACCGGGATCAGCCCGGTGGGCTCCCACCACGCGGACCTGATGCGCCACCCGGAGAGGTCCGTCCGGGTGAACGGGCGCGGGGAGAGCGAATGGGTGCACCCGCACCTGACCGCCCCGGACCACGGCCCGTACTACGTCGCCCGCGACCCCGGGGATCCGGACGGCAACGAGGGCACCCTGCATGTCCTGGACCGCAACGGCCACGCGACTCACCGGCCCTACAAGGGCGGTAGCTGGCAGCACGCCAATGCCTACCGGGACTGGCACCGGCTGACCTACCGCCAGGACCCGGAGGGGGAGGGGACTGAGCGCGACGTCCCCTCGATCATGGAGGACCACCAGCGGCACCTGTCCGCGAACCCGCCGCAGTTCCCGCATTCCCGCACCGACCCCCGCGACACCGAGATCCTGAGGCGGCCGGACGCCCGGGTGGCGCGGCCGGAAGGGTACAGCCCGAGTGACGAGTACCACGGCTCCTACGAGGTGGTGCGGCACCCGGACACCGGCCGGTTCCACGTCGTGGACAACCAGGGCCGTCACGCCGGCGCCGGCTATGACGGCGCGCCCACGCAGATCGGCGCGGAGCGGTCCCGCGACTATATCGAGAAGCGCCAGATGGGCAAGGAGCGCGCCCGGGGCATCGCCGACAAGCTCATGGGCGGCGGCATGGAGGCTCTCGACCCGGGCGGCACGGCGGAGTCCCGCGAGTCCGAGGCGAATATGGCTGCGGCCTCGGACATGATGGGCCGTTACGAGGGCGGCCGGGGCAAGGTCAAGTTCGACTCCGACGAGGAGGGCGGGCGTCCCTACTACGAGCGGGAGCACCACCTGCCGAACGGGCAGGCCTCCGGCTGGTACGCGAAGCACTACGGCGGCCCTTCCGCCGACGTCTACCACCGGGCGACTGGCGACCTCTCCTACGCCCTGCTGCGGTTCCCGGTGCACCCGGAGGACGAGGGCAGCATGACCCCGCGCCTGCACCCGGCCTTCCGCGACGAGCACCTGGCGGAGTCGCTGAAGAACTGGCACGACAACGAGGAGAGCCAGGAGCGGCAGTCCCTGGAGGCGGCCGACCCGAGGATCAGCCGCTGGAAGCAGCAGCGCCTCGGCTCGCAGCACGAGGTGGTCGCCCACTTCGAGGAGACGGCCGCCGCGCAGGACCCGGACGAACGCCCCTTCGGCTACTACACCCTGCGCCACCGCACCGAGGACCTCGGCGAGCGCAAGCCCCGCCATTTCATCGAGGCCCACACCCCCGAAGGCAGCGTCGTCGGGCGGATGAACTGGTTCGGGACGACCGGCTGGGTGCACCACATCGACGTGGCAGGCGAGGAGGACGACGTCGGCAACGGGTTGTCCTCGATCGGCGACGGCCGCGACCACCAGGGACGCGGCCTGGCTACCGCCATGTGGGACTGGTCGCAGGAGATGCGGCCCAAGGCGAAGCACTCCAAGGACCAGTCCAATCAGGGCAAGGCGTGGGCGCGCGGGCTGAAGGACCGCGAGCGCCGCGACCCGCCGGAGGAGCCGCCGTCCTTTCAGGTGACCGCAGCAGCGGAGTACGGCCCGAAGCCCGAGTTCCGGGCTGCGCCGGAGCACCTGTCTGATGACGAGAAGATGGAGCACTGGGAGGGGGAGCGCCGGAAGAAGCACGCCTGGGAGTCGCACATCCGCCGGGGCCTCGCCCTGGGCCACCTCGACTACGGCTGCGCCCGCGAGCTGGGCTACTGGGGCAACGGGGACGAGCACCCGGACGAGACGTGGAACCACGAGGGCGAGATCGTCTCCCGGCGCGGGTGGCAGCCGCTCCCGCAGCGCCTGTACCACGTCACTACCAACCTCCCGGCGGTCCGCGAGCACGGGCTGAAGTCCCGCCGCGAGCTGGGGCAGCACACCACCGGGGGACTGGGCCTCGGCGGCGGCCCGGACGACACCGTCTCCCTGACCTCGCATCACGGCACCGCCCGGAACATCCTGCGGTCGATGCATGAGTACCACGACGTCCTCAACGGCAGGAAGACCCCGCAGGAGATGATCGACGAGGCCCGCACCGGGTCCTCGGCGGAGCGTCCCTTCCTGCACGACTGGATCGGCCTGTCCGGGCACCCGGTCCCGGAGGAAGACGAGCTGCCCCGGCCGATGCGGGCGGTAATGGAGGGCCATGAGGTCTACACCAACCCGACGCTGCGCACCCGCGAGGACATGCACGAGCAGGAGGGTCCCGGCTGGGAGCCGGAGGACGAGGGGCGTGACTTCGCCGGGCACCACGTCCACAACGGGCCGTGGCGCCGCACCCCGACGCCCGAGCGCCGCCGCCAGCAGCTATCGGAGTTCTACAAGAACTTCTCCTGGGCCAGGTCGTGGGCGAAGGGGCCGGACAACCCGCTGTTCTCGGCCAACGACGCCGAGGGCTTCGCGCACCTCGACCCCCGGCACTTCGCGATCGTCCACGCGACCCCGCATCCCGGCGCCCAGGGGTTCCCGCAGTCGTCGCTGCAAGAGTGGCGCACCGCGAGCGGTGACGCAGTGCACGTGCACCGGGCCGAGCAGCTTGAAGGCGGCCACCTGAAGGAGGCATCAGTGAGCCTTGCGTCGCGCTTCCAGCCAGGGCTTCGCAACCCGCACACAGGCGGGGACGAGTGGTTTCACGGCACCCAGTCCGACCCCGGGGACTTCGTGCACGGGTTCTCCCACGACGACACCCATGACCACGAAGACGAGGAGCTGCGCGAGCACCTGTCGCACTGGAACACCAAGCTCGGCTCTCACTTCGCGGCCGACCACGGGGTGGCGGAGCACTTCGCCCGTCAGGGGGCTTCGACGGACGACGACGAGGACGACTGGGGCGGTGACGACGGCCGCAGCCGCTACCAGGAGAAGGACCCGCAGTCGGTGATCCACGCCCGGCTGCACCTGCGCAACCCGAAGGTCTACGACTCTGAGTTCGACATGGACCACGAGGCGTACGAGCACGAGTACGGGCAGCGGAAGAACTACATCTCGAAGCACTTCGAGGACAGCTACGAGGACGAGGACCCGTCTCACGAGGATTACGACCCGGATACCCCGGGCGAAGGCGAGGAGTGGCCGCTGGCCGCCCGGTACCGGCACGACGACAAGCAGCCGATCCCCCGTGAGCAGATGCAGCGCCGGACCCTGTTCTCCAACCCGGACATGCCGGAGATGCCGGAGCGTACCCGCTGGCTGGCTTCCCACCCGGACAAGGCGGGGATTGCCCGGCGCTTCAAGGAGCGGCTCCAGGCCCAGGGCCACGACGGCATCCTGTACGGCAATGAGTTCGAGACCAGCCACGCCACCGGGGACGGGGGTCACCACGACCTGTCGGCCATCATCTTCCACCCGCACCAGGCGGAGATCACCCAGCACCACCAGACCGGGGCTCCCTGCCTGTCGCGCGAGGAGGGCGAGAGCCAGCGGGGCCGGATGCCGCAGCCCGGCCAGGAGGAGCTGCCCGGTGTCGAGGAGCACGCCGACCACTTCCCGAACGGGTTCCTGCGCGGCGCCGCCCTCCTCGCTCACTTCGGGGAGCCGAGGACGGCTATGCCGCTGCACATGCAGCAGAAGCTCTTCCACATGCAGCCCGACCCGACATTGCACGAGCCTGAGTCCGGCCGCCATAACCCGTCCGACCCGGAGGCGCACCTGCGCTGGCGGCACGAGCACGACGAGGGCTACGAGCCGGACACCTGCGAGCAGTGCGGCGAGGACCAGCGGCGCTGGCGCGAGCACGCCGAGAAGCACGACGACTGGCAGCGCGGGCAGGACTGGTACACCGACTGGAGCGAAGAGCACCCGGGCGATGCCATCCACCGGGGTATCGGCGTCGCCCTTCCTCCGGAGGTGCACGCCGTGGTGCACGACGAGTCGCGGCCCCTTGCCGAGCGCGCCCGCGCCCTGGCGCATCACGTGGTGAGCAGGGGCGGCCTGGGAAACTTCTGGTCGTCCGACCCGGACGTGTCGAAGACCTACGCCGAGTCGTCCGCGAAGCGGTACAGCAGCCAGGGCGAGAAGACCCCGGTCATGCTGCATGCGCACACCCCGGGCACAGAGCACATCGAGACCGACCCGGAGACGCTCCAGCACTGGGGCGTTTACTCCTACCACCTGGCCGGGAACCGGGAGGTGCCGCTTCAGCACCAGGCCCCGGTGCACCTGAAGGGCATCTCCTGGGCGCCTCCGGGGCACGAGGCGCAGGGACCTCACCCCTCCGATCCCAAGTGGCACAACCCGGGACCGCACCGCTTCGACCAGGACCGGGCCTGGACGCACCACGAGTTCGGTGGCGACGGGATAAGCGCGAATGCCTCCCTGGCGGCGGTTGTAGCCCACTTCGATGAGGGACCGCAGGTTCCGTCGTTCACCTGGAAGTACCAGACCTACGGGCCGGAAGGCGGCTACACCGACAAGGAGCAGGAAGTCGCCGGGCCGTTCTACCACGGCAGTCGCTCGAAGGGACTGCGCCCCGGCAGCAGCGTGAAGAAGGGCATGTCGGCCAACCCGTGGGGCGACGAGGGCAACGAGGCGGCAGAGCCGGACCCCTGGGATGAGTTCAGCCGGCCCTCTCGCTACATGCGGGCTCCCGAGGAGCACGAGGCATTCGGCCATCTCAGAGATGACCACAGGATCAACCCGGAGCTTCTGATGCGGCTGCCCGATGAGACTCTCCGTAGAACTCACTACGAGATACACAGCGGCGAGCTGTACGGGGCGCCAGGCAGCGGTCATTACCATGATGAGCGGCCCGGTGAAGACAACTGGGACGGCGCCCTCCGGGGGCTTCATCCTGAGGCATCCCTCCCGGCCGTCGTCGCCCACTTCGAGGATGGCGACCAGTACGTCGCCCCGCCGCAGCCTGGCGACGAGACGTGGAGCCACCTCCAGGAGGCGCACGGAGCGCGCCCTTCGGCGGGCAGCGACAAGGCGCCGGGCGCCGACTTCACGAGTGCCCTGCACCGCAGGTTCCACGACGGCAAGAAGGCGTTCCCGGGGTCGGTCCCCCACCATCACGGGGCTCAGGCCGAGGCCCCGGCTGCCGGGCAGTCTGCCAGGGACTCCATCTCCCGGATGTTCACCCCGATCCCGCCTGAGGAGCTGGAGGCGCAGCGGCGTGCAAGCGAGCCGAAGCCCGAGCGGCTCGACGACCGGGAGTACTCGATCCGTGACGTGAGCAGGCACTACGACTGGGAGGGGTTCGACCCCCACGAGATCGAGCACCTGGTGCACCGTCCCGAGCACGCGACTTTCACCAGGGAGGACGTGCCGGTCCACACCCTCCGGCACGCGGACGAGCACGGGAACCTGGTGGCGCCGCCTTCCTACCACGACATCGCCAGCCAGGACGACGACGAGCGGGAGCGCCTGGAGGGACTGGAGCGCGGCTACGAAAACGGCGAGCCGGTGCCGCCGATCGTGACGGTCCGCGACGGCGAGCACCACATCATCGCCGACGGCTCGCACCGGGCGGCCGTCCACGTCAGGCGCGGCAGCACCCACATCCCGGCGTTCGTCACCCAGCGGACCATCTACCCGGGAGCGCACGAGGCGTCGCGCCGCGAGGACGAGATCGTCCTGGCGCCCGTCTGCGACACCGTCCCGGCGATCGACGCCTCCCCGCTGGCGCAGGTGATCGCCGCCGCCGGTCTCCTGGGGTCGTGGGCGCCGCAGACGCGGGAGGACGCGCTGGACGGGATCAGCGCGTTCACGGCTGAGGTGCTCCCCGCTCTCCGCCAGGGGCTGCTACGGCTGGCGGCGGTCATCGAGGAGATGCCGGTGCACCCGGACGTCGCCGAGCTGCTCTACGGCATAGCGCGGGCGTCCCGGGTCGCGGCGCAGGACGGCGCGGAGATGCTGCGGAGGCTGCCCCCGGAAGCACCATGGCAGGAGAGTGGTCCCCCAAATCGCTGACGCCGCCCCGCCCGATCAGGGCGGAGGCGGCCGACGACCGCATCTGGTACCACGGAACGCCAGATGAGCGGACCTGGGAGCACGGTGCGCCCTACGGCATCCACGTGGGTACCGAGGAGGCAGCCAGGCAGGCTCTGCACGCCCGGATCGGCAAGCCTGCCGAGGGCGAGTGGGACGGCACCCGGGAGTACGGCAAGACGCTCCTGAACAGGGACTACAGCATCTATAGCCTGGACGGCACCAAGACAACCCAGCGCAATCCGCCGTCGTACCCGACTAAGGGGCCTGGCTACAGTGACGGGACCACCGGCCCTATGGATGCCCGGCCGAGCATCTTCCCGGTCCGGATCAAGGGGCCGATGACTAATCACCCCGACGCCCCGGTGACCGACGATTACGCGAACGGCCGGATGCGCGGGCAGATCACCCGGGGTAATGCGCGGCGCGGTTACTACTACACGAACCACGGTGAGGACGAGGGATCTATCTCAGCGGCCGTCCCGTCGGCCGCCCACCTGGAACGGATTCATCCGCCGAAGACTGCGGCTCACGGCGGTGAGCGGTCCTACGTTCTCTACCACGGCGCTCACCATGACGACGTGCGTAGCATCCTGGCCTCCGGCCTGCGGGGGGACCCTGACCAGCCGACGGTGACGACGAGCCGCGAGGGCGCCGAGCTGTACGGCCGTAAGCGCGACTGGACGGCGCCGAAGGTGCTGGAGATTCACGTGCCCCGCTCCCAGGTGCACCGCTACCTGGGCGAACCGCAGGAGGGCCTGCCGGTGGAAGGCACGGTGCACGCGCTGCGGGAGACGCTGCCGCCCGCGTTCATCCGCGCGGTGCACGAGGCGAGCCTGAGACGGGGAGCTGCCTGGAGTCCCCAAGTTGGGATCTTCGGCCCGACCACCGGCCTGGACCCGCTGCTGTTCGATGAGGGCGGCATGCTGCGCGGCCAGGTCCGCCACGAGATCATGACGCGGCTCGACCAGTGCCTCCGGGTGAACTCCGGGCTGGCCGGGAGCGACTGGCAGGAGTGGCTGCACGTCTGGCTGACGGGCGGGTCGGCCTCGGAGTGGGCCGGGTCACGGCCGAATGAGAAGGCGCAGGACCTGGACGTCATCGTGGCGATCGACCTGCCCGAGGCCCAGGGATACGGCGCCTTCGATGGGATGAACGGCGGGGAGGCCGCCTCCGCGCTGAACGCCGCCCTCTGGAAGCACTTCAACACCGACGGGTGGCAGCCCGGGTTCGGCGGACGCTGGAATCTCACCGCGTTCTGCAACCAGCGGGCGAAGGACGGCATCGGGGCGATCAAGCCGTACGCCGCCTACGACGTCACGGGCATGCGGTGGGCGGTCTCCCCTCCCCACCTGCCGGAGCACACCGTCGCCGACTTCGACCCGGCGGTGATCGCCCACGCCCGCGCGGTGGCGGCCGAGGCCCGCGCCATCCTGCGGATGCCCGAGCCGCTGCGCACCCGGGAGGCCCGCGACCTGTGGGAGCACGTCCACCAGCACCGCTGCACGGCGTTCTCGAAGGAGGGCACCGGCTGGGAAGATCCCGGCAACGTGGACGAGAAGATGCTGGCATACGCCCCGCACGACTTGCTGGGGAAGATTAAGGAGCTGGCGCTGAACAGTCAGCAGAAGACGGCTGCCTGGTCGCCCGAGTGGCCGGAGGACGAGCGGTCATGGCGCGGGGAGCGTCGTCTGCTGCCCCTTACGGACCTGATCGCCAACGATAAAAACATGCGCGAGGTGCTGTCCTCGGGACGCCGTTCTGAGACCGTCGGTGCCATCCACGTCTGGCCGCGCGATGACATGCCCGGCTTTGAGATCGGTGATGGCCACCACCGGGTCGCCGATGCCATCCGCAGGGGTGAGACCCATATCGACTCAGAGGTCGAGCCGTGGCCCGACGAAGAGCAGTACGATCCCCCGTTTTACGACTTCAGCCAGCACATGCGCCGGGAGTCAGCCCTGGCGAAGACGGCCGCCGCGCAGAACCCGCCGTGCCGGTACTGCGGGGAGCCCCTCGACGAGGAGGACGTCCGCGACGGCCACAGCGCGCACGAGGAGTGCTCCGACATGCGCTGGTGCGAGCCGCACCAGGAGTACCACGATGACCCCCAGGAGGCCGAGGGCCACAACGGCACGTACACCGACTGGGGCTGCTACCTGCCGTTCGAGGGCGGCATCCACCGGGGCCTTACCGTCCGGCTGCCGGAAGAGGCTCACCGCCTGGTGCACGACGAGACGCGTCCGGCCGCCGAGCGAGCCCGCGTGCTGAAGAGCCACCTCGACGATGGCGGCCACTACGGCGTCCACTGGACCGATCACCTGCCTGTCGCCCAGGCGTGGGGCTCGGACAACGGGGCCGTCTTCGGCGTCCCCGACCCGGACGACTCCTCGCGCACCCACGTGGTGCTGCACGCCGCGAGCCCGGGTGTGGAGCACATCGAGGATGACCCGGAGAAGCTGTCCGGCCGCAACCTGTGGGGCTTCGGCCATGAGAACTCCGAGCGCGAGGTCCCGCTGAAGGAGGGCGCGCCCGTCCACGTCACCGGCATCTCGTGGAAGCGCGGCGGCGAGAGCGAGTGGAACCGGCACGACTTCGGGGAGACCGCGCCCAAGACCGCCTCGTGGGACCACAGCGGATCGGACCACAGCGGCGTCTACCTGCGGTTCGGCGACTGGCCGCACGACGAGCGGTCCTTCAGCCCGGCCGGCGGCTACCACGAGGAAGGCGTCAGCGCCTACGACCTGGACCGGCACGGCGACCCGTCGATCGACCACGGCCTCAACCGGGGCCATCAGCACGACGACGAGTGCGACGTGGACGAGAACGGCACCTGCCAGTTCCAGGACCCGTGGGGGGAGCCGGACAACGACCCGCAGGAGGAGATGCGAGGCCGCGTCGCCCGTGCCGAGCGCTCCCGCTACTACGGCAGCGACAAGCCCTCCGAGGTAGGTCACCTCGTCCGGGGAGAGATGACCGGCGTCGGCTACGACGGCGAGCCGTTGCTGAAGAACGTGAGGCGGGTCGGCGACTGGATCGACCACCGGCACCTGTTCCTCGACCAGGCGAAGCCGCACCGCCTTGCCCGCGACCCCTCTGACGAGGACTACGAGGAGCCAGAGGAGAAGCCGCCGTACGGCTACCGCAACCGCACTGCTGCCCTGGAGGCCGGAACCCAGCTGTATCACGGAAGCCTGCACCAGTACGCGCCGGGCACAGTACTCACTCCCGAAGGGAAGGACGCCGAGGGCTCCCGCTGGTCGGGTGACTACGTCTACGCCGCCACGAGCCCGGAGGCGGCCCGGTACTTCGGCTCCATGCACGACACCACCCCCATGAGCGACGCGGACGTGCACGTGCACCGGGTCGAGCCCGTTGGTGACGTAGAGCCGGACGAGTTCCCCGAGGGCGCCGAGGACGAGAGGTTCGCTCGCGGGAACTACCGGGCGAAGGCGCTGCGCGTACTCGACAGCCGCCGCGTGCCGGGACACTGGGCGAAGACGGGCGCCTACGAGGGCGAGCGGATGCTCCGCAACACCCACGAGCTTGGCTGGAGCAACGAAGAGTGGGCTGCCGCGCGCCGCGAGCCGTGGCACGCGGCGGCTAAGCTCGCCCAGCGGCAAGTGCGCCTGGACCACCCGAAGACGACCATGGATTTCCCGCGCGGCGAGGAGGGCGACCGGATGGTCGGCCATATCCTCCGCCATACCGGGTACCAGGGGGACGTCAGCGGGGCGTTCGTCTCCCGGCATCCTGATCCCGCGAGGAGGACCTCCAATCCCGCGTGGCTGGACGGGTACCCCGGGGTAACCCTGCACCCGGAACGATGGGACTACGGCACTGTCGCGCATGAGGCCGCCCACCACGCAGTGATGGAGGCCCACGGTGTCGGCCCGAACCAGTACGAGTCCGACGAGGCCAGTCACGGCCCCGAGTGGGCCGGGCACTACGCGCAGGGGCTGAACAGGATCTCGAAGAGCGCCGGGGACGACTTCCTGGCCCACCACCAGTTCTACCGGGACCTGATCGGCGAGGGCCTCCAGTGGAAGCGCCCGTCGGACATGGACGCGGCCGACGAGCGGTGGCGGAACTCGGGGGAGTCTTACCCGCGCGGTCCCCGACCGCAGCAGAGTCACTACGGCACGGGCATCGAGCGCGAGGCGGCAGCGGCAGAAGGACCTGCCGGGATCCGCATGGTCGAGCCTGAGGAGTACCGGAAGTACGTCTTCCCTGACTACCCGGCGAAGACCCTCCCGGCTCTCGCCAGGCACCTGAGGAAGAACAGCCCGGGGTACTACGACAAGCTCCGCGCTGACGTGCAGGCTAACGGGGTCCGCACGCCGCTCCTGGTGCGCTTCCCCGGCGTTCCCGGGCACCCGGTGAAGAAGCCGCAGGTGATGGATGGCCATCACCGGGGAGCTGTCGCCAGCGAGCTGGGCCTCCCGGTGCCAGTTGGCGACTATGACAACGAAGAGCACTATCGGTCGGCTATGCAGGCGGGGCAGGCGTGGTTCCGCGAGAACCACGACCTGAAGGCCGGCATCGTGCGCGAGGCGGCAGCCGACCCGGCTTACCTGCACGGAGGGCCGAACCGGGTGGAGCCCGGCGGTCTCATCCACCAGGACGCCATGCCGGAGAGCTACGGTCGGCTAAGCCATAACTTCTTCACTACCAGCCGGGACGTGGCCGAGGAAGCCGCTGACATGCGCAACGGCCTCGGCCACGGCTGGGTGCATACCGTTGAGCCGACCGGGCCGTTCGAGGTTGACCCGGGCGAGCCGGATTCCTGGAAGTCGGAGGCTCCCCTGCGGGTGCTGTCGGTAGAGCCGGGCCGGCTGAATGGCAAGGTCCCGCACCCGCCGATCGTGCGCGAGGCGGCGGCTGAGCACGGCCCCGTCTACACCTACGTGCCGGGCTCCTCCCCGGGGTCGCACGCGATCGTCGCGCACCCGGCCGGGGCCGAGCAGACGAAGGAGAACCGCATCGGCAGGCTGAGCTGGACCGAGGAACCCGAGGGACCGCGCGTCGTAAACGTCCACGTGGACGAGGGGTGCCGGCGGCACGGCATCGCGACCGAGATGCTGCGGCGCGCCGAGGAGATCACCCCCGGGATCAGGCACTACAACCCTAGTCCCGACGCCGTGAAGTGGATCGAGGGGATGGGCAAGGAGGCGGCAGCCGGAGACTACCGCCAGCCGCACCAGGGGCCGGACGCTGAGGACGGGGAGGCACTGCACGAGCTGGGGACGAAGGGTTTTTTCCCGCCTGACGTGCACGAGCGTCCGCAGGATTACGGGGCCGACACCCAGACGGCGGGCAAGATCCGTAAGGCACGCGGCAACCCGGACGAGCGGATCACCATGTACCGGGCGATGCCGAGCCCGCATCACAAGATCAACACAGGCGACTGGGTGACCTTGTCCGAGGACTATGCCCGTGAGCACGCCGAAGAGTCTCACCCGGACGATAACTACGCCGTCCTCGGTAAGGTCACCCGCGCCAGGCACCTGCGCAATGATGGCAACGACCTGAACGAGTGGACCTACCACGGGCCGACCCAGCACTTCCCGAAACTTGTTGACCGGGGCGGCAAGAACGGCGGCTGGAAGAACTCAGCCGAGCTGAGCAAGGCCCAGTGGAAGGACGTGCCCCCGGAGGATGAGATGCCGTCCCGCGAGGCGGCCAGCTCTGACGGCGTCCCCCAGCGGCCGAAGCGGACCCCCGGCAGCGCCATGGTGTACCTGGACGTCCCGCACGGCACCGTCGAGCCGTACGAGGGGATGGAGACCGGCCACCACGTCGCCCTGGCGTACCTGCCCCGCAAGATCGGCGACGAGGACTTCGCCCGGGTGGTGGACCGCGCCCGGGAGGCGGCGGCCAGGCACGCGCCGATGAAGGCCACCATCTCGGGCGGCGGGGTCTTCCCGCCCGGCACCCCGCCCGACCGGCGGAGGGCGGCGGTCGTCCCGGTGCACGCCCCCGGCATCCACGAGCTGCACCGCGAGTTCTCCGAGTTCGACCGGGCGCACTACGAGGCGTACACCCCGCACGTCACCCGGGCGCAGCTCGGCGGCCACCAGGCCGACCCGCCGGCGCACCCGGAGGTGAGCTTCCCCGTCACCCACGTGCACGTGCGGCGGGGCGACGAGGTGCACTCCTTCCCGCTGACCGGGACGAGCCGCACAGAAGCCGCCCTTCTCGACCCGAAGTGGCGCGAGGTCCAGGTCATGAACGGCTGGACCTGGGACCCTACCCCGCGTCCCGTCGGGAAGGGATACGACACCCGGCCGGTCTCGGTGCGCGCTGACGACGCGGTGCGCGATTACCTGACGCACCGCAGCCAGCACGACAGCGAGACGGACGAGGAGTTCGCCGAGCGCAAGGCAGACATCGGGCGCTACGGCCCCTGGCACAAGCCGAAGGACAGGGACGTCCGGGTCCTGGAAAAGTACCGGGACCGGGCACTGAAGGGCGGCCCGATCCGGCGGGAGGGCGGCAGGAACGGGAGCATCCCGCAGGGAACTGAGTTCAGGCACGAGGTACTCGAACCGCCGGACGACTTTCACCAGATCACTGCCGAGCACCCGGAGCACGGCAGGATCGGCCGCATCACCTGGGAAGGGGCGTCAAGCGGCATCTTCCCGTCTGAGGTGCACGTGGCAGAGGTGCATCCCGACTTCCGCCGCCGGGGGATCGCCACCGAGTTGTTCCGCCGCGCCTCGGAGATCACCCCTGGCTTGCATCATGCGCCGGAGGAGGCGCAGGGTGACGACGCAAGGGCCTGGATCGCCCGTGAGGCGGCTGCCCGGACGGTTTGCCCGTACTGCGGCACCTACGAGGACGCCCACCCGCAGTTCGAGGGCCTCTACCACGCGACAAGCCCCGCGCACCGGAACAGCATCAGGGACTCGGGGCTGCGCACCGAGTTCGACCAGGGCGAGGACATGACCGAGCCCGGGATCTACATGAGCCCGCACTCTAACGATGACGCCCACCAGGACGTCTGGCACGTTGATATCAGAGGACTGCGCCTCCACCCGGACGACCCGGGGAACATGGAAGAGTTCAAGGACGTCGGCGGGTCCTACTTCTCGAAGGAGGACATCCCCCCGGAGAGGCTGCACCTGCACCGGCCGGGCACGGGGAACAAGTGGATCGGCTATCCCCCGAAGACAGCGGCGGCCGGCCCGCAGTTCTTCCATGGGACCGACTCGAAGCTGAGCGAAGGCGACCTGATCGTTCCCGGTCGCCCGAAGGTGAACGCAGGCAGCGACCCCAGGCACGTCTACTTCACCGAGAAGTACGAGCACGCCGAGGGCGCGGCGAGGGGAGCCACTGACCGCCGTGCCACCAGCTACGACCGCGAGAACGGCAGGTGGGTGCATGACGCCCCGGGGGCGCACTACGTGTACGAGGTGGAGCCGACCGGGGAGTGGGGACAGGACGAGCAGCTCCCGTGGACGCCCTACAGCCACCAGTCCGCTCACCCGCTCCGGGTTGTGCGTGACGTCACCAGGCGTGACGGGGACATGCACCGCGAGGCGGTCAGCGGCTACGACGGGCTGACCGGGCGCTCCGCGATGATCTACCTCGATCTCCCGCCGGGCACCGTGCGGCTGGTGCCCGGCGGGGTCGATGATCACCACGTCACCCTGGTGTACCTGGGCAAGAACGTCAGCGACGAGGCGTTCGGGGAGGCCTGCCGCCGCACCAGGGCAGCCGCCGCGAAGCTCGCGCCGATGGACGGGGTGCTGCGCGGCATCGACATCTTCCCGCCGTCTAAGTCCAGCGACGGCAAGGTGGTCGCGTTCGTGCCCGCCTACATCGGCAGCGTCGGGCTGCTGCGCCGCGAGCTGGATGACCTGTCGGCCTCCGAGCACACCGACTGGCGCCCGCACGTCACCCTCGCGTACCTCGAAGAGGGCGACTCGCTGCCCGCACCGCACCCGGCGGTGCCGCTGCGCTTTGACCGCATCCACGTGAAGCGCGGGGACGACGTACGGAGCTTCCCGCTGGGCGGGATGCAGCGCCAGGCAGCGGCTGAGCTGCCTGCTTACTATCACGGCACCAGGTACGAGCTAACCCCGGGGCAGGTGCTGACTGGCGGCGCGAAGCCCGCGAACAACCCGGGTGTCGGCAGGTACGAGCACGTCTACATGACGCGGTCGCCGATGGGGGCTCATGCGGCGGGGAGCCTCGCCTACGATGAGCTGGGATACCAGCGCGGGCAGCCTAACGTCTACGCCGTGGAGCCCCTCGACCCGGTAGAGCGCGACCCGTTTACGAACGGAGCTGTGCGCAGTAAGCGCGCCCGGGTGATACGTAAGGTCAACCCGTTCACTGAGCCATACGATGGTGACGATGACTGAAGACACGCAGGCGGCAGAGAACAGCCTGCCCGAGGTGAAGTTCGCGGAGCACCCGCAGCGCAAGTGCCGCGAGCCGGTGACCGAGGATGGTCTGATCGACCACTGGTGCGACCTGCCCGCCCCGTCGCAGAAGGGGCACCCGGGGCCGTGCTGCCCGAGCACCCTGCGCTCCGCGATCCGCCGTCGCCAGCTCTGGGAGAAGGCGAATCCGGGGTGGGAACAGATGCAGCGTACTGACGACCCGTTCGCCGATTTCACCAAGATCCCGGGAGTGACCTGATGGTTTCCCAGTACCCGCCGCAGAAGCCCGAGGTCATGAAGATGCGGCTGGCCCCGCGCGCCGCTCAGCCGCAGCGCGTAGCGCCGCCGGAGGTGATCACTTCCGACATCCCCTCGTCCGCGCTCCTCCCGGCCGCCCCTCCCCCGTGGACCATCACGGTCCCTGCCGCCGACGGCACCCCGCTGCTGACGATGCGCGAGGAGAACGGGTTCCTGGTCGTCGAGGGCGACGAGTCCCGCTGGGACGAGGGCGCCAAGAAGTTCCTGTACGGCATGATGCAGTGGGCCGGCCAGGCGGGCATTACCTGGAAGGACGAGGTGCGCAAGGCGGGAGAGGCCAGGTGACGGCGTACGTCATGGCCGGAGGTACCCGCATCCCTGTCACCGGGTTCGCCCTGCGCGGCGGGAAGATGATCCTGACGTGCGAGACCGCCGGACCAGTCCCGGAATCGGCCGGGGATGTCGCGGTGACGGTCTTCGGCGAGGACGGGATCGGCTTCGGGCAGGGTTACTGTCGTGTCTCCTGGCAGGAAGTCCGCCCAGGCGAAATGCTTGCCCTGGTCGTCGCGATGGGGCTTGAGCGCTGCTACGGCGACGCGGAGACGGCGGTCTAGGTGCCCTCCTACCACGACCTGCACGTCACCACCGCCGAGATCCCGCGCACGTCGGTCTTCAGTCTGCCTTACGACCTCTGGGTGATATGTTCCCGCATCTCCGGGTGGGAGCTGTGGCGGACCGCCTCCCGGCCGGCCGGCTGGAAGCTCCTGGCGGGCGAGTACGCCTCCCTTGACAAGTGGCTGGTGCTGGACGTGGACGGCAGTGTCATCGTGGACAGCCGGAAGCAGCCGGACGGGAAGACAGACAGCGTGCCCGCTGCCCCTAACGGGGTTGTCTAGCAAGAAAAGCTGTATTATCCTGGCTTTACGTCAGGCGCTTCCGCAAGAAAGCGCTTGTTCCTTGCAACGCGGGCCCGGACCGATGGGCCTGCGCGCAGACCGGGCGACCCGCACTGGCTCTGGGTCGCCCGGTCTGCCGTTTCCGGAGGAGGACTGGTGGAGCAGACGGACCGCGAGACGGCGATGACTGCCTTGTACGAGGACTACGCCAGGGCGCCGGTCCTCGCGAGACTGGCCGGAGGGCGGACGCTGGTGCGCGGCCACGGGATGCTCAGCGCCCCTGTCGCGGTCGTCGGCGAGGCACCGGGCGAGCAGGAGGACCGCCGGGGCAGGCCGTTCGTCGGGCCGGCCGGGCTCTTGCTGAAGGACTTGCTCGGCAAGGCCGGGATTCCGTGGGAGTACTGCTACGTGACCAACGTGCTGCCGTGGCGCCCCCCGGCCAACCGCACCCCGTACCCGTTTGAGGTTCAGGCGTCCGAGGCGCGCCTGGCAGCCGAGGTCGCCCTGGTTGACCCGGTGGTGGTCGTCGCGGCCGGGGAGGTCGCCTGGCGCGGCCTTACCCGGGGCAGCCTGGGGAGGTTCGCCGGCGCGCGGTTCCAGTGGCACGAGCTGGACGGCCGCCGCCTCCTCGCGGTCCCGCACCCGAGCTTCATCCTGCACCTGAAGGAAGCTGAGGTCCCTGAGTGGAAGAACGCCACGGTCGAGGCGCTGCGGCTGGCGCTGCCGCAGAAGGCCAGCGCGTAGCCGGGTCGGCAGAAGAGGAAGAGACTCCCGTCTATGACGGGCCCGACCCCCGGAGGTGGCCGGGCCGGGAGGACATCTGGCCCCTGGCGGAGGACCTGCGCCAGGCCGACTCGATGCTGGAGCTGCTCGACGGGAAGGTGGCCCGGGACGGGATGCCGCCCGCGTTCGACGAGGCGCGCTCCCTGCTGCGGGCCACCGCAGCAGGGTGTGCCGGGAAGCTGGCCGTCGCCCTGCTGTCCGCTTTCGGGGTCCCGGTCCCGGAGGAGCCCGAACTGCCCACGGAAGCCGTGGGAGGCTTCAGTGGCGACAGCGACGGCCCGGGAGACCGGGATCACCTGCGATGAGTGCCAGGGCGAGTTCGTGCTCGGCACTGAGTACTTCTACTGGTACGGCCGCAAGCTGCACCAGTCGTGCGCCAGCGAGGCGGCGGCCGAGCGGCGGGAAGACGACTGCACCGCCGTAGAGGCGGCCCGGCTGATCCTGGCCGCAGGAACGCGGGTCGTCCTTTCCCGCGCTCAGCTCCGCGCCCTGGTGACCGCAGCCGTGGAGCAGGGGCTGGAGCCTGTCCGCAAGCCTGACTCGGGCAGGCAGCAGTGGTACGGGCGGATGCCCGGCTGGTCGGCCGCCCGGGTGAAGCAGGGCCTGGCCGCGTCGGAGGCGGCGGGCATGTGGCTGGATTTCCTCGACGCGGGGCGGATGCCGCCGCTGCGGGGCTGCGACTTGTCCCGGCTGATGGACGTCATCGACGGGCAGGGATCACAGCCAGGTAACAGTGACCCGCTGACCTCTATCGTTACCGTGCCGTTACCTGTCTCTGCGTTCTTCCCGTGACCCGGCCGCAGAAGGTACAGGAACCCACGGGAGGGCTGATGACGAACCGCAGTGACCTGACGCGGATGATCCGCCAGGCGTCCACGGGCCGGGAGACCGCGCAGGCTGTCGCCGCCCTCGACGAGTTCGACCGCCGCCAGGCGGCGCTCGCCGAGCAGGACAGGGCGACCGACCTGGGCGCGCGGATCGCCGCCCAGCGCCTCATGCCGTTCACCGCGCACGAGCACCACACGGCGGCCACCGACTGGATCGCCGAGTACGAGCCGGCCGGCGACTACCGCACCGCGATGATCGCCGAGGCGAGCACCTGGTACCGGAACCTGCCCCGGGAGGTTCGCGCCGACCGCGAGGAGCTGACCGCCCAGGCGTCCGGCCGGGCCCGCACCCTCGCCTCCGCCTACGCCTCCCGGGCGGCGGCCGAGAGCGAGTTCCTGTCGGCGGTCGGCTACCTGCACACCCGGGAGGGGGCCTCGGGGCTGCCGCAGATCGACCAGACGATCGACCCGAACAACCAGCCGCAGCAGACTCCGTACCCCGCGCAGGTGTTCCCCACCTTCGCGCCTGACCAGGACCCGTACAACGCCCAGGTCGAGGGGCCCAACCACGACTCGGAGATCTCCAGCCAGGTGGCCCCGCTGATCCAGCAGGTGCAGCAGCAGGACGCCGGCGGCTCGGGGTACGGCGCGGGCCCGGAGCGGCCCGACGCGCATACCACCAGCTTCGACACGGCCGACTCCTACGCGGAGGTCCCGCTCGGTCCTCCGGGCATGATCCCGACCGCCCCGGCGGCGACCGACTCCCAGGGCTACAGCGCCCCCAACCCGGTCGCCGGGGTGCCGCAGGACGCGGGCGCCGAGCGCAGGACCGCCGCCGTGATCGACGGGTACTCGCTGCCCGACCCGTTCGGCTACCGCTGGGCGATGACCCGCGAGGTAATGCACCCGTTCCACGAGCGCTGCGGATCGGCCCACTGGCCGGACGAGGACTGCTTCGACCGCTCGCACACCGCCTCGGTCGCCGTCGGGTACCTGATGGACATCGAGGGCGTCCGCCGCCAGGCGCAGTGCGAGGCCGTCGGGGTCAGGGAGGGGCTGCGCGCGGTCACCTCGTCGCACTCGGCGGCGGAGCTGGGCACGGCCCACAACCGCTTCACGTCCGCCTGGGGGCAGAGCGACCGCAGCGCCGACGACAGCGCGGTGCTGCACGGTTTCATGGCCGTGGTCCGGCCGGTGCTGTCGGAACTGTCCTGCACCGCGTGCAAGGGCGGCGACTGCGGCAACTGCCACGACCGGGACTGCGCGTGCGCTAAGCACCCGAAGGGGACCGGCAGCCGGATGGGCGCGAGGGGCCTGGCGGCCGGCGGCGTCACCGAGTCCGAGCGCGAGCACGCCGTCCACCACCTGCCGGGCACCGACAAGTTCCCGGTTGACTCGGCCGCCGACGTGGAGAACGCCAAGCACGACATCGGCCGCACGAACGAGCCGCACGGCAAGGTAGTCAACTACATCGACGACATGGCCAAGGAGTACGGCGTCGCCCCGGTAGGAGGCAAGTGATGGCCCGGCCGGACTACTCCCCGGGTGCCCGCACGGGGCTCATGTGGGCTACCGCGTCTGACCCGGACGGGGACGGGGACAATGACTCGACGCCGCAGGGCGACACCGACCACGACTGGTGGAGCACCGACGGGCGGCCGATGCGCTCGCAGGCCGCGTCGGGGCTGCCGCAGGTCCAGCAGCACACCGACCCGAACAACCAGCCCGACCCCGAGGGCGACCAGCTCCCGGTGGGGGTGGCGTTCCCGCTGGGCGACAACTCGCCCAGCTCCACGTTCCGCCAGGAGTGGTCCACCGGGCCGGACGGTCCGCAGCCGCGCACGGCGAAGGCCGACCTCGCGGCGGGGGACGCCGAGGCGCTCGGCAAGGCGGCGGCCACCCGGGGGGAGCGCCCGCAGCACAAGGACAAGTTCGGGCACAGTGCCGTCCAGCACGGCCGCTACCTGTCCGCGTGGAACGAGACGGCCGGGCTGATGCACGGCGCGGTCGGCCGCGCGGCGATGAGCCGCGACGAGTACGCGCGGCACACCGGGCGCGCCGACCTGCACTCGCAGTACCTTGCCGCCTACGCCCAGGGACGGCGGATGAACTCCGACTCCTCGGCGCTGTACCGGGCTGACGCCGAAGGGCAGGCGACCGCTTCGCTGCGCCGCCAGGCGGACACCTGGAGCCAGCCGCGCCAGTCCACCGACGACATCAGCCCGCCGTTCAACTCGGCTGCCACCTCTCCGGACCCGTGGTCGCAGAACGAGGACGGCGGAGACTTCCAGGCCGGCCTGAGTGCCGGGCAGTCGGACCGGGCCGCAGGGGAGCGTCCGCTGTTCGCCGACAACAGCTCGGGGGTCTCGCCGTACGTCAAGGGCTACGCCCAGGGCTACGGCGGCTCCCAGGGCCCCGCAGGGCCGCAGGACGTGCCCCGCTCGATGGGCGGCGACTCCGGGCAGGCACAGAACGCTCAGGAGGCCCAGCGGGCCTTCCAGGTGGCCAGGGCGTCCCGCACCGCGTCGCTGCGGCGCGTATCGGCCGCGTTCGCCCCCGACTCGCTGATGGACGACCCTGAGTTCCGCAAGGCATACAAGTACTCCTTCATCTGGGAGCCGGGCGTGCCGCTGGTGAAGAAGGGATCGGCCCGGTTCGAGGCTGGCCTGTACGCGGGGATCACCGACCAGCCGGCCAAGCAGCAGGCGTGGCTCGCAGAGCATGCCCGGTTCGCCTCGTGCTTCCCCGAGCTGGGACGCCGCGTCGAGCTGCACGAGGCGTTCACCCGCAAGACCGGGGCCGCGCGCGGCGTTTACGTTCGCCAGGCGGGTACCTCCACCGACCTGGTCACCGACGGACCGGGCACCTCACCGGACCCGATGGGCTCCACACCGCTGAACGGCCCGGGGGCGCCCCCGCCGATGGGCGGCCTGTCCGACCCGGCCCAGCAGGGGGGAGCGCCGCCGTACCAGGGTGCCCCGCCGCTGCCCGGCGGCCCGGTGGTCCCCGACGACGTCATGGGCCAGCCGCAGCAGCAGCCGCAGCCGAACGGGCCGACGGTGCAGACGTACTCGGGGATGCACCCGGAGAACGCGCAGCTTGCCCCCACGGCGCCCAACAGCGCCGACCAGAGCGGCTACACGAACCGATCGGCGTACAGCGGTGATCCGCGCGGCAACGACCGCCTGGCGGCCTTCAGGCGCACTGTCCAGGCCAATCTGGCGACGATGGGAGCACGGTGATGGACGACCTTTGGACGATCGCCAGCGAGGACCACGAGGGCCTCGCCCGCCAGGCGGCACTGGCGCGGGCGGACGCCGAGCTGGAGGGCGTGATGCCGTTCCTGCTCGCTTCCCGCACCCCGGGCGAGTTCGAGCACCGGGCGTCGCTCGCCGAGGACTCGTTCGTGGCCATCGCGGCGCGCGGTGACCTGGACCTGGGCGACCTGATCGCAGTCGCCCGGCGCCGCTACGAGCTGTACCGCGAGGCCCTCGCGGAGGACGTAGACCCGGTGATCTCGCTGGAGCCGCTGCTGAACGGCGGCGGCTTCGGCAGCGGGCCGGAGCGGGCCGACAGCCACACCGAGGGGCCCGACTACTCGGGCGGCTACTCCGAGGTCCCGCCGGGCGCACCGGGCGGCCCCGACCCGCAGGTGACCCAGGTGCGGCCGGAGACGCCGGGCCAGGTGACCCAGGCGACAGGCTCGCTGCGCAGGCGGGCGGACGCCGACCCGGGCTCGATGATGATGAGCCCGTACATGCCGCCGGACCTCGGCACCGGGGACGGGTCGGTGGACATGAGCACGCCCAGCGGCGGCACTGACGGGCTGACGCCGAGCATCCCCGCCGGGACGCAGGGCGGCGGAGGCACCGCCCCCGTCGGCCAGCCGACGAGCAAGCCCGGTGTGTCTTCGACGGCCAGCGCCGACCCGGTGCACTCGCGGGTGCTGCGGGCGACGGCGGTGATCGCGCAGGCGAACCCGGGGCTGCCCCGCGCCGAGTGCGAACGGCTGGGCCGCACGGTGGTGGCCCGCTACCTGCGGGAGGCGGACCTGACCGACTCGGTGATGGGCAACGGCCCGGTGAACGGCGGGGGCGGGGGGTCCGGCGGTTCGGGCTCGGGGGGCGGCACCGGGCTGGCCGGGCACGTGCTGGAGGGCCAGGGTATCCGGAGCCTGATCAGCGGCGGCGCGGGTGAGGCTGCCGAAGGCCTGGCGGAAGCGGCCCCGCTGCTGGCCCTGTAGAAACGCTGAGGCCGCCGGGAGCGGGGTTCCGGCGGCCTCGTGCTGCGGAGGCGTTTGCTTTCGGGGGAGCATTTTGTGCCTCTGCGGGTCACTATAGCGTCGTTACGCGGTCTTCTTCCTGGCGTTCATCGACTTGAGCAGCTCGGCCATCTGGAAGTCGGCGATCCTGGTGCCGTTGATCGTGCGGAAGGAGAGGGCGGTGTAGCCGTCCCTCGCGAGCTGGCGGATCATCGACCGGCCGCCCTTCAGGGCGTGCGCCCTGGTGGTCAGGCCGAGGTCCCAGGGGTAGGCCCATCCCGGCTGCATCATTCCGTCGTCCGGCTGGCCCGGCTTGTAGAGCGCGTTGATGATCACCCGGTGAGTGCCGAAGTAGGCGCGGACCACCGGGGCGGTCGCCTCGACGAGGGGGACGACCGCCATGACGTAGTGCTCGTCGGAATTCAGCAGGCCGGGGCGCACCTGGTGCGCGACCGCCCTGGTGCGCCTGGTCACCGAGTCGTGCGAGGTCCCGACGGCGACGACCTTACGGGGGAAGTCGTTCTCCGCGTCCGGGTACATCAGGACCCCGGCTACGGTGTAGTCCCCGGCAGTCTTGTACTCGATCGCCTCGCCGAATGCCTCGGCGATCATCGTCTTGCTGGTGCGTCCGGCCATCAGGTCCTCCTCGTCGCTTCGTTCCTTGCACGAGGAGCTTATCAAGAAAAGCTGTATTGTCACAAGGGGATTACCAGGCGCAGAGGCCCGGGTCACCGTTGACCCGGGCCTCTGGCGGTGCGGCGGTGCTACGGGGTTACGACGTTGATCCAGCCCGTCTGCGCGTGGGGGAGCGGCTGGCGGTTCGCGCCGGCCGGGATCAGCTCGATGTCGTAGGTGTGCCCCGGCTTGAGGCCCTCCCAGAAGCCGACAGTGCCCCCGGTGAAGCCCAGGTGCGGCGAGCCGGCCGGGCTGAAGCCGTAGCCGAACGTGCGGGTCAGGACGTAGTGCACGCCGGGGCCGTCCTTCCAGCCCAGCTCGACCCGGGTGGGCAGCAGCGAGCCCGGCACCACGTGGCCGTCGTACAGGTGCGGCAGGATGCAGGTCTTGCCGGTGATGTTGCCGTCGGCCGGGAGGTTCCCGTCCCCGTTGGTCCCGGAGTCGGTCCAGGTCTCGCAGTCAGTGGAGTACGTCCAGTCCCAGCCGTTGCCGCCGCTGGTGTAGGCGCCTGTCACGCTGGCCTGGGCGCTGGCCGCGAACGCCTGCCTGAACCAGTCGGTGGTGGTGTCGGCGCTGGCAGCCGGAGAGGCGAAATTGTCGTTCTGGGTCTTCTCGGCGTACCCGGCGCTGGGGATGTCGGCGGCCGGGGCGTAGAGCACGTACGTCGCGGTGCCCTCCATCGTGCCCTTCGCGGACCTGAGGATCTTCACGCCTGCGACAGCCTGGTTGGGGGCGTCACTGCCGACAACCGCGTTGAACTGGCCGCTGTCGCTCACCTCAGCCGTGTAGCAGGTGTCCTCGCTCGCGTCGAAGTTACTCAGCTCCGCAGCGGTGCAGACCGAGGCGGCGGCGGCGTCCATCGTCAGCGTGCGGTTGAAGTCGTCGTATGCCCACGCGTTGCCGCCGTTGCCCGAGTCAGGGTGGTTGAGCACCCGGGTGACGGCCTTGACCAGCGGGGCACTGGCCGCCTGGCCCGAGGTCGTGGCGAACGCCGCGCCTGCGCCAGTGGCGACGAACGCCGCTGCGGCTATGCCGATAAGCCCGTTTCGGTTCAGCTTCATGCAGTTCCTTCCTTAACCTGAAATGTCAAGGAAGACCATAGCCCACTCAGGGTCACTCTCGCCCGCGTAAAGCCCGTTCCGTTATATCTGTGCCCTGTTGTCACAAAGATACCGACGCGCGGACGAACCGCATGATGCTCCAGCGGTAACGCCGTTCGAAGGCGAGGATACGGGCTGCCTCGGCGGCATTGCCGTGGCCCTCGAACGGGCGGTAGGTGAAGCGCCCGCTCCTGAATGCCCAGTAATTCGACTTCACCCGGTTGTGGGCGCCGCACAGGGTGCAGAAATTCCAGAACGACGTCCGGCCGCCGAGCGACCAGGGGCGCACGTGGTCGAGGTTGAGGTCAGCGCTGCTGTGGCACCAGGGCAGGCAGCACATGTGCCTGTCGGCCGCGTAGACGATCCTCCGCAGCCGCTTGCTGACCCCCGGCCGGTACGGCTGGCCCCGGCGCCACCAGGTCCGCCACGAGCACGGCACGAGGGCTCCAGGCGCCTCGATCGCCAGGAGGACGACCAGCGGGTAGAAGAGGCTGACCAGCAGCCCGGTGACGACCAGGCCGGCGAAGCCCAGCACGCCGCCCGGGGTGTTGTCCGCCAGCCAGCCGAAGAACGCGAACACCCCCGGCAGCGCCCAGCGGCCGAGGGTGCGCGCGGGAGCGCGGTGCCTGGCGGCACTGCTCGTCGTCATGGTGCGCTCCTGCTAGATGTGGGTGATGAAGACGCCGATGCGGTTGGCGACGACCGGGATGTAGCCGAGGAGGCCGTGGACCCGGTCAGCCCAGCCGACCGGGTCGTCCCAGATGCCGACGACCAGCACGATGACGATGATCCACACGAACGGGTGCCACTGCGGGATCCACCTCATTTAAATTCTTCCTCCCTCGACGGCGCCCCTGGCGAGGCCCATAAGAGTGTTGACGCTGTCGGCCAGGCTGCTTACGTCGGCCTGGAGTCCGGCGATCGTCCGGTCCTTGACTGCCTTGTCGCGCTCTAGGACGATGACGTCGTGCTCCAGGGACTGCACGCGCCGTTCGAGCATGTCCAGGTCGTGCTCTTCGGCCGCGCCGATGTCGCGCGGCGTGTGGCTGTGCCGGTCGTCGGCTACGCCCTGGACCTCGCTGGCGTAATGGCTGTGGTCGCTCATGATCCCTCTCATGATACAGGTTTTCTTGATATACGGACTTGAATAACCGGGCCCGGCTCCAGGGGAAGAGGAGCCGGGCCCCGTGCGTCAGGCCGCGTGAGCGGCGTAGACGCTGAACTGGGTGAACGCCCACCCGACGGGGTTCTCTGGGTCACGGACGGCTTCAGCCCAGCCGGCGATGACGTCCTGCCACCGCTCGCTGCGGCCCAGCTCCAGCAGCAGCTCGATGTCGGCGGCGATCTCCTCGCGCACCGAGTCGTTCAGGCGGTCGCCGGCCCACTTGTCGCTTACTGCCTTGATGCCGGCCCAGCGGCGCTCCTGGGGTGTCTCCTTGCGGGGCTGCGCTGCCCTGGCCGCACGCTCCTGGAGCCGCGCCTCCTTCGCCTGGGCCGCCTGCTCGCGGGCCACGCGCCTAGCTTCGCGCTCTGCCTCCCGCTGCGCCCGGGTGATATCCCTGCGGGACTGGCACCACTCGACCGGGGCGTTCGGGAAGCACACGGAGCAGAGCGTCTCGCCGAGGCCCTCGAACCGGCCCTCGATACCGTGGATGGCCTCGTCGGCGGTCAGGCCGGAGTACTCGGTTGCCCAGCCCATGTCGGTGTCCCACCGGACTGTCTTGCATCCCCGGAGACTCGCGTGGATGTGGCCGTCAGCGTTCAGGCACGGGTAGTAGCGCAGCCATGCGCCCAGCGCGAGGTACTGGTTTTCAAGCTCCTCGGCCTGGAGGTTCAGCGCGGTGATGACGTCGCGGGCACTGGCGATCCGGGCGAGCAGCTCCGAGGGCCGCACCCGGTAGCTCAGGCTCTTCTCGTCGCTGCCGTTCGCCATCGCGGCCAGCGCTTCCTCGGCCTCGCTGTGGCTCATCTTCCAGTGCGAGCTGCCCAGGCCGCGCTTCTTGTCGCCGGCCATCCGGTGCACGGTGTCAATGAGCCGCTCCAGGCCGCGCGCTTCCATCGTCGCCCGCTGGATGACCGCGAACTCCTGCGCGTCAAACTGGGCCATCTCGTACTGGGTCAGGTCTGTCGTCATCAGGCTCTCCTCGCTGTGCGGTTCCTTGCAAGAGGAGCTTATCAAGAAAAGCTGTATTGCAACAAGGGGAAATGCGAAGGGCCGCCCGGGATCGCCCGCGCAGCCCTTGCCCTGGAGGAGGACCAGGCTTTAAGTCCCCGGTGCGATGTAGGGGATGGTGTGCCCAGCGCCTACCCAGTAGTGCCCGAGCAGGCCGAGCAGCGTCACCAGGACGACTACCACGGTCATCGTCATGACGACTCCGGCATGGCTCTTGCGGATGTTGATGCTGACGTTCTTCCGCCACATGTCGCTGAACCGCTCGCGGATCACAGGCGGCATGATGGGGAGGCGCACCCACGCGGGGAGGATGTGGAGCCCGGCGTTGTTCAGCCGGACGGCCTCGTCGGTGCTGATCTGCGCGGCCTCGACCTTGCCCTGCCAGTAGTCCACCGTCCGGTCGAGCTGGTACCCCTGGAGTGTCGCCCCGACGGGGGCCCAGTAGCGGTGCAGGA